>Ga0193753_10000461_pt1 | contig 40260 bp, 32 predicted proteins | sample H1c2metaG_FD_144925 | JGI IMG/M metagenome (GOLD analysis project Ga0193753, IMG submission 144925) | Soil microbial communities from a riparian zone of the East river system, Colorado, United States - H1c2 | ecosystem: Environmental > Terrestrial > Soil > Riparian zone | place: USA: East...
CCTTTCAAAATGCATTGACGCATTTCTCCACGAATAATGAGGATTTCCCCGTTGACGCGCATGGCGGAGCGGGCGATACATAACCGGATCGACGTTTATCTCCAGTTGGACATGGGGGGTCGACGGCGGAAACTCCATGGGCAACGGAGGAGTTGTGTCACATAGTCGTAGTTGTCCTCAAATCGGGAAAATTCGCACGCTAATCGCACGTCGGTTCTCAATAGTGACCGCGCGTCGTGATTCGCACTCACCCACGGTGACCGCTTTCATAGAAATCGACAGCCATTCAGGGTACCTTTACCTCGATGAATCGAGGCGTCACACTGTTTGTCACCCTGCTTTGCACCATATTCTTGGTGATTCAGAGCACGGATGCACATGTGCACCTTTGCTTTGATGGCCAGGAACCTGCTGTATCAATCCACATCGAAAGTAGTACGGAATTGACTCAGCACCTGACCAGGGTCGGGCTCGATCATCATGATCTAGACATCGATCTTGGAGTTAACTCGATCACCAAACTGCCGAAAGTGGATCTGCCAATTTTGGCGCTGCTGTTCTCGGCACTGTTCATCGCGTTCAATCTCCTCGGTAAGCCGCCGCTCGCTCAGTCGCGCTCGACGCGTTTCCGATATCAATCTCCCTCGCATTTCAGACCCCCTCTCCGAGGTCCACCCGCTCTCTCCGTCCGTTGATTGATGTGCCTGGCCCGAGCGCCAGGTTTCAGACCTTGCTCAGCCGGTTACCGGTAGCGAGGTGCATCACGGAGACAATCCATGTTTATTCCCTTCGTCCGCCATTGCCTGGCGGGCATGCTGATGCTGGTGCCGCTGGCGAGCTGGGCGGCGACCGATACATCCCTACCGGGGGCGCTGAGTCTGCAAGAGGCAATCGCTCGCACTCTTAAAGGCAATCCTGAACTTCTGGTTTTTCCGGCCGCCAAACGCGTGGTGGAGGCGGAGCGCTTACAAGCGAATTTTCGGCCTAATCCCTCCATCGACTTAACCGCGGAGAACTTTGTCGGCCCGTCGGCGGCCCGCGATCAGCAGCAGATCACGCTCACCTTAAGTCACGTGATCGAGCTCGGCGGCAAGCGTGCTTATCGATTCGGTGCGGCGGATGCTGTAATGGGAACGGTCGAGGCGGAGTATGTGATTGCGCGTCTCGACGCCCTCTCCGAAATGGCCCGCCGATTCACGGACACGGCACAATCCCAGGGGGAGATTGAACTGGCGGATCGGGCGGTCGTGTTGGCGCAAAGCAGCGCGACATCGGTTGAACGACGCATCAAGGCCGGAGCTGCCTCGACCGCAGAGCGCAATCGAGCGCAAGTAGTGCTAGTCCGTGCTCGAATCGACGCGGAACGTACGCGTTCGGATCTCGCCGCTCGCCGCATCGCGCTGGCTGCGATGTGGGGAGAGCAGGAAGCTAACTTCGACACCGTTCAAGCAGATTTGGGACAGTTGCCGACGCTGATCCCGATCGCGCCGATCCTCGATCAGCTCCAGCAGAGTCCCGCTTTTGCGCGCTTCGCGGCTGAACGTCGCTTGCGCGAAGCGGAGCGCAAGCTCGCGCGCGCGCAGGCTGTGCCGGATCTGACGATGGCACTGGGTGTGCGGCGGATCAGTCTGAGTAACGACTACACGCTGGTCGCCTCATTGAGCATGCCGTTGCCGGTCCACAACCGCAATCAGGGCGAGATCGCGGCCGCGACGGCCAAAATTGAAGTGAGCGATGCAGAACGGGAAGCGGCGCACCTGCGCATGCGTGCTGTGCTCTATGGCCTATATCAAGAGGCCGTCCAAATGAGGGCCCGAGCGGCTGCGATCAAAAACGAAGCAATCCCCCAAGCCGAACAGGCGCTGCTCCTCACCCAACGGGGCTTCGACAACGGTCGCTTCTCATTCTTAGAGCTCGCCGACGCGCAGCGTCAAGTGCTGGAGCTGCGCAGTCAATTGATCGAGGCGTATGGCGATGCGCACCGGCTTGATGCGGAAATCGAGCGCTTGATAGGGCAGCCGATCGCCACCTCGACCCCGATACCAGGAGAACCCCGATGATTCGAGCAGCCATTTTTCTGTGTCTCACCACGGCGATTGTCGGATGCTCAAAAGCACCGGCGACAGCACCCGTGAGCAAGCCAGTCGCACGAGAAGAGTCTCCCGCGAAAAAAGACGAGGCGGTGGCCGCCATTTCGCCCGAAATCGCCAAAGCCTCGGGCATTGAATTGCTGACGGCAGGGCCGGCCACAATTCGAGAGACCCTTACGTTTTACGGCACCATCAAGGCCAATGCAGAGCGCGATCAGAGCGTGCGTGCGCGGTATTCGGGAGTCGTGCGCAGCGTCACCAAACGGCCTGGAGATCGCGTCACGCGTGGTGAAACGCTACTCACGATCGAGTCCAATGACAGCTTAGAACCGTACTCGATCCAGGCGCCAATGAACGGCACCGTGCTCGAGCGAAACGTAAATCCGGGCGAGGCGATCGACGCAACTACCGCGTTGATGCGCATTGCGGATCTCACGACCGTCTGGGCGGAATTTTCGGTCTTCGCGCGAGACTTGGGCCGAGTCCGGGGCGGTATGCCGGTTGGCGTTCGCGCGGGTGATTCCGACGCGGTATCGGTCAGTAAGATTTCGTATGTGGCCACTTCGGGTCATTCCGACAGTCAAACCGTCGTCGCTCGCGCGACCTTGAACAATGCGGATGCTCGATGGGTCGCCGGACAGTTCGTGACCGGCGAGGTCGTGATCTCCGAAGTGCATGCGGTCGTGGCCGTCAAACCCACTGCGTTGCAGAACCTGAAGAACGGGCCGGCTGTATTCGTCCAGGTCGGCACCGTCTTCGATGCCCGACCAGTCAAGTTGGGTCGTCGAGATCGGGATGCCATCGAAATTCTCTCCGGCGTGATGGCAGGCGACCGTTACGCCGGCCAGAACAGCTATCTCATCAAGGCCGACCTGCTCAAAGCAGATGTGGAGCAGGAATAACCATGAAACGCGTAGAAGCCTTGGTACAGCCGTACCGCCTGAGCATAGCCTCCTCTGGAGAATCCCCGTGATCGATCGCCTCATCAATTTTGCCGTTCACCAACGATGGCTGGTGATGGCGCTCGTGGCTGGCTTCATCGCGTTTGGCGTCGTCGAGTATCAACGGTTGCCGATTGACGCTGTACCGGATATCACCAATGTCCAAGTCCAGGTCAATACGGCGGCCGCCGGATATTCGCCCCTTGAAACGGAACAACGAGTGACGTTTCTAATTGAAACGGCGATGGCGGGCATCCCGAAGCTCGAGTCGACTCGTTCGATTTCGGCCTACGGACTATCGCAGGTCACGATTGTCTTCAAAGATGGCGTGGATATCTACTTCGCGCGGCAGCTCGTCAACGAGCGATTGCAGGAGGTAAAGGATCAGTTGCCGCCGGGAGTGACTCCATCGATGGGGCCGGTCGCGACGGGATTGGGCGAAATCTATCTGTACACGGTGGTTGCCGATCCGTCTGTTAGAAAGCCGGACGGCAATCCGTACTCGCCAACAGACCTGCGGAGTATTCAGGACTGGATCATTCGACCGCAGCTGAGGAAAGTCCCTGGCGTCTCGGAAGTCAACAGCATCGGCGGTTTCGCCAAGCAATATCAAGTGGCCCCGGACCCCCAGCGCCTATTAGCTTACAGCGTGACGTTATCGGATTTGGTGAAAGCCTTGGAGTCCGCCAATCTCAACGTCGGGGCCGGCTACATCGAGAACAACGGCGAACAGTTCCTGGTACGTATTCCGGGCCAACTCGCCGATGAAGAGGCGATCGCCAATGTCGTCATCGCCACCCGCGACGGCGCACCCGTGCGCGTGTCGGACGTGGCGCATGTGGGCGTCGGCAAGGAATTACGGACCGGGGCCGCGACGCTCAATGGCGAAGAGACGGTGCTCGGTACAGCGCTGATGTTGATTGGTGAAAACAGCCGCACGGTGAGTTTGCGCGTGGCCGAGCAACTCATCGAAATCAACAAGAGGCTACCTCCAGGCGTGCGCGCCGAGCCCGTGTATGAGCGGACGACGCTCGTCAACAAGACGATTGCCACGGTCCAGAAGAATCTCCTCGAGGGGGCGGCCCTGGTCGTAGTCGTGCTGTTCGTGTTTCTCGGCAATATGCGAGCCGCACTCCTGACTGCGATGGTTATTCCGCTGGCCCTCTTCGCAACCTTCACGGGAATGGTCGAGGGCAAAGTCAGCGGCAATCTCATGAGTCTTGGGGCGCTTGATTTCGGATTGATCGTGGACGGCGCATTGATCATTGTCGAGAATTGCATTTTGCGCCTAGCCGATGCGCAGCATAAACGCGGCCGAATACTCGAACGCGTAGAGCGCTTTGAGGTCGTCTACGAGGCGACTCGGGAGGTCTTCAAGCCGAGTTTGGTCAGTGTGGTGGTCATCATCCTCGTTAATCTGCCAATCTTTGCGCTGACCGGTGTTGAAGGGAAAATGTTTCACCCCATGGCATTCGCCGTGATCGCGGCGCTCGTCGGGGCGCTTATTTTCTCATTGACCTTTGTGCCGGCCGCCTGTGCGCTGTTGCTCACGGGAACGATTCAAGAAAAGGATAACTTCATCGTACGCGGCGCCAAGAAGATTTATGCGCCTGTTTTACAGCGCGTCTTGAGTCGGAGTTGGGGAGTGGTGTCAGGCGCGCTGGTTTTCCTCGCAGTGTGCGGCGTGCTGGCCACGCGCATGGGTGCCGAATTCATCCCCAATCTCGATGAAGGCGACATCGCCTTGGGGGCGATCCGACCGCCGGGAACGGGGGTCGTACAGGCGGTCCGCATGCAAAAGCAGCTGGACAAGGCGCTCGGCAGTATGCCCGAGGTCAAGCTGGTGTTTGCCCGTAACGGCACGGCAGAAGTCGCCACGGATGTCATGCCGCCGGCGCGTTCGGATATGTACGTCATGCTCAAGCCGCACGGGGAATGGCCCGATCCGCGCAAATCCAAGGCGCAGTTGTTGGCGGAGATCGAGGAGAAGACGAAAAGCGTTCCGGGAACCGTGTATGAATACTCCCAACCGATACAAATGCGTTTCAATGAATTGATCTCTGGCGTTCGAAGCGACGTGGCGGTGAAGGTGTTTGGAGATGACTTGGATCAATTGTTGCGGGTTGCAGCCGACATTCAACGAGAGCTTTCGACGATATCGGGCGCGGCAGACGTCAAGACTGAGCAAGTGACGGGGTTGCCGATACTGACCATCGAACCGCAGCGTACTCGGCTTGCTCGCTATGGGCTCACGGTAGGGGAAGTTCAAGATGCCGTATCGGCCGCAATCGGAGGGAAAGAGACCGGCCTAATTTACGAAGGCGATGCCCGCTATCCCCTGGAAGTACGCCTTCCAGAGAATTTGCGGATTGACCGGGATGCGCTCGCGCGTCTACCGCTGGCCCGCACCAACGGCGGATATGTGCCACTCAGTGAAGTGGCAACGATTAGCACCACCGAGGGACCCAACGAAGTATCACGCGACGACGGCAAGAGGCGCATCGTCATTTCCGCCAATGTCCGGGGTCGCGATTTGGCGGGATTCGTCGCGGAGGCGCAAGGCAAAATCGAAAAAGCCATCGAACTCCCGACCGGCTACTTCATCAAATACGGCGGGACTTTTGAGCAATTGACGTCCGCGGCACAGCGCCTACGCACCGTGGTGCCGATCAGTTTGCTACTCATCTTCGGGCTGCTCTTCATGACATTTGGGTCGGTCAAGGATGCGGCACTGGTATTTTCCGGGGTTCCCCTGGCCCTCACCGGCGGCGTGCTCGCACTCCTGATTCGAGGCATTCCATTGTCGATTACCGCGGGCGTTGGCTTTATCACTCTTTGCGGTGTGGCGGTTCTCACGGGAGTGGTTATGCTGTCGAGCATCCGTGACCGACGGCGGGATGGTATCGCTCTCGAGCAAGCGATTACGGAAGGATCATTGCTGCGACTAAGGCCAGTGCTGATGATCGGCCTGGTCGCATCCTTGGGGTTTTTGCCTATGGCGCTCAACACCGGTACCGGCGCCGAGGTTCAACGCCCTCTAGCGACGGTCGTTATCGGGGGAATCATCTCGGCAACGTTGTTGAGCCTGCTCGTCCTTCCAGCGCTCTACCGCTTGGCGTACAAGAAGGAGCTCGCACCCTCCGCCACGGCAGAGACGCGAGGAGTTGTCTCACGTAGGCCTACGTTGCCCTCGTAACGTCAAAATTCGCACGCCAATCGCACGCACCCGTGGGGTGGACGAACCAAAGCGGTCGCCTTACAATATTACCAATCGTAAGAATGGGTGCAAACCAATATGGCGTTCGCAACAATTACCAGTAAGGGTCAGACGACTATCCCCAAAGAAGTGCGGGCCGCTGCGAATCTCAAGTCCGGCGATCGAATTCATTTCACCGTTCTTGAGGACGGCACGATTATCGTGCGTGTGAAGAACAGAAGCATTAGAGACATTTCTTTCAAGCCCCCGGGCGGCAAGCGTGTATCAATCGCTCAGATGACTCGCTAGCCGTAGTTAGATGCTCGGCATCGACACAAATGTGGTCACCCGACTGCTCGTTTCGGACGATGCGGAACAAACGCGCCGTGCGCGCAAGCTGGTCGATCAAGCGCTTGGTCGCGATGAACCCGTGCTGGTGTCGCTGCTAGTGCTGCTCGAGTCGGAATGGGTACTGCGCAGCCGCTATGGATTCAATCGCGATGACCTTCTGAGCATATTCCGCGCACTGCTCGAGGCGCGCGAGCTTTCATTTGAAGATGAGCCGGCATTGGAAGAAGCGCTGTTTCGTTGGAAGGATAGCGCATGCGGTTTTTCGGATTGCCTCATTACGGCTCACAATCGGCAGATGGGATGCCGCGCGACGGCTACCGTCGATGGCAAAGCGGCTCGGCTGCCAGGTACCGTATCGCTCTAGTGGGAGGGTGACGCTTGTCGCCAAATCTTAATTGTCGCCGATCGGCCCAAAAGCGGACGCCGGAGTGCAGGAGGGAGGGCTGTTATTGCGCGACTGGAATGTCGGAGCTCCATCCGTCGATGGCTACCCGCCATTTCCCGTCGGTGCCCCTTCGGAAAATGTTGATGCCCTTGCCTTTATCAGTCGTGACTGCGCCTGTTTTCTTGTCGACGTCCGTCGATTTGTACTCGTAGCGCTCAAATGCCCAGTCGCCAATGACCGTAAAACCGATCGAAGTCTTCTCCCACGTGGTCCGATATGCGTCGAAATATCCCGCGACCCACTTGCGGACGGCGTCTTTACCGACGATCTCGGGTTCACTCGGTGGCTGATAGACGATGTCGTCGGTCAGATTGGCCATCAGCGTTTCGATATCGTTGCTGTTGATCGCAGCCACATAAGCACCGTGCGCGGCCGCTTCAACGGACTTCATGTTGGTTGGCGCGGCGCGCGCTGACCAGGCACCTAAGCTAACTGCCACGGTAGCAATCACCGCAATTCTTTGCATTGCTGTTCCCCTTTCATCTCTTCCCTACGAGCCGTCAGGCTACCAGAGTGACCCAGAGCACTCTAGGCCGCTTCGGGGAGCAACCGGATGCGTTGGGTCGACAGTGGAAACCCCATGGCTGAAGACCTACTCGCTTGGGCTCGATTCCCCCAACTTCGGACAACTCGCCCAAGCCAAATTCGATAGTGGCCTGGGGAAATCTTGGATACTACGAGCTGTCTTGCCTTTTGGCCCGAGTCCGTCAGTACCTGCCATCGATACGCAACACGAATCCGCGCGGTTCTCCGTACCAATTCCCGCCCGCGGGAGTTCCGATGGTTTGATAATAGATCCGGTCAAAAGCATTGTTGATGCTCAACGCCGCGCGCCAGTGAGCATCGATCTGGTAACCGGCGCGAAGGTTGATCACAGCGAAGGAACCTTGCACCTCTCTGATGGACTGCGAAGGCCCCACGCAATTTCCCAGGGAGGTCAGTTGAGCGCAAATAAGGCCGGCGGCAAAGTTGCCGCTCTGGGCTTGAACACTGCCGCCGATTGTCCAACGCTGCAATTCCTCGGGCAGTTGCCTGCTGCTCCAGAGTTTCAATAGGTGCCGTGGCGTCGCGCTGGATAAATCACCACCGTCGAAAGCATGATTGATGTTAAAGGTATAGCCGGTGCCGATCAGCCATCCGGGTGCCAATTCACCATTGAGTTCCGCATCGACACCCTTGCTCTTGTTGGTGCCATTCCGTAGAAAGCAGCAGTATGGCGAAAATTGCCGTTGATCAGAAATCGATGCGTTGGGGTCGACTACGGCCAGCCCGCGCTGCTCGATGTCATACAGCACGACTAATCCGTTGAGCGCGCCATTGCGCCACGAACCCTTGATCCCCAGTTCTCGATCGATACCGTCGGCCGGCGGCAAATAGGCGCCACCGATGGTCCTGACGCTGTTATTGGTTTGGTAGATATCGGCGTAGCTCGCGTACAAGGAATAGTGCGCGTTCAGTTCGTAAGTCGCGCCGACAAAGGGTGTTACTTTGTTGTGATCCTTCGTCTCTGCGTTGAAGCCGATGGAGGTCAAACCACCGACACTCGAAGAAATGGTGTTTGACAATCGATTCGAGCTCAGCCGTGCACCGCCCACTACAGATAGAGCTCCCGTCACGTAAACCCTTGCAGACGCAAATTCCCCGCTCTGATTGGTCGTGGCCTGCGATTGAAGAAACGCGGGATTCGGTACCGGCGGCTCCGCGTACGCCGCCGGATTGTACGTAAATACATTGCTGACCGCCGGCCCAAACGTTGGCACCAATTGGAGGGGCACATCGCCCCTAAAATGGGTGTAGTCGCCGCCGAGGGCCACATCGAGGCGGCGGCCGAACAGTTCGAAACTGCCCGTCAAGGTGCCGTCGAAGACGAATTGATCCTGCGTATTGGGACTGGGACTGAAGAAGGCGAAGGGAAGTACCGGCAAGGCCTTCGTGATCGGATCGATCGCAGATTCAAATCCACCGTAACCATACGTGGCTGCAGTGTCCAACGAAGTGGCGTTCAACTTCAATTTCCATTCACCACCAAATGCGTGCTGCAGTTGTGCGTAATACTCGCGAGTCTGCGTATCGTAACGCGACCAATTAAACGCGAGCGCCACGCTGCGCGGCAAATGCGCATCGCTGCCATCGGCATACAGAGGCCAACCACTGAAAAACGGCACGGCATTCTCCCATTGGTAGCTGCCCCCCGTCGTCAGCAATGTTCGCGCCGTCAGATCGTATTCGAGCACCCCGAAGACTTTCTTTCGCTCGAGGCTTGCGGGCTTGAAGAAGAAATCCCTGTTGCCGAAGACGACGTCGAGCCGTGCGCGCAACGCGCCGTCGAAGCCAAGCGGCCCCGTGACATCCGCTTCGGCACGTGTGTTGTTCCATGATCCCGCATAGGCACTGAACGTGGCCTCGTTGCTGGCCAGTGGACGCTTGCGAACAATATTCACGCTGGCGCCCGGATTTCCTACGCCGCCAAACAGGGCGTCAGAACCGCGCAGCACTTCGACGTGGTCGTACTCGCCTAAATCGGGTGTTCCATAGATGGGCGTGTTGGTGAAGGAATTCAAGGCGGCCCCACCGTCGAGATGGAATGTAGTGATCGTAAATCCCCGAGCGACAAAGCTGCTGCTCAGCGAATTATTCTGGACAACCGTGATGCCCACGGCATTCTTGAGCACATCGGCAAGATCCGTGTCGTTTTGCTGGCGTATTTGTTCCTGCGAAATGAGCGAAATGGTCTGGGGAATCTCGCGCAGCGGCGTTTCGGTACGCGTGGCGACCAATCCCTCGGCGGTGCCGTTCACCACGATCTCGTCCAAAGCAGCCGAATTTTGGGCAGCCGTTTTTTCACCCGGGCTCTGGTGCGTTTCGACGGGAGCCCTTGCCTTTCCGCCGTTTGCAGCAGGAGCATCGTATTGACTCTGAGAACTGTCGGCACCGAGGGCGCGTATTTCAATTGTCTTAGGATTGATGGCTACGAAAGTCAATCGAGAATGCGCGAGAAGGAGTTCCAGAGCCGAGCTGACCGCGAATTGACCCTCAAGGGCCGGCGCCCGAAGGCCTTCAGTGAGCCGCGAAAAAAAGATGATCTGCACGCCGCTTTGCTTGGCCAGCGCCTGCAAAGCAGTGCCGAGCGGCTGGCTGTCAATCTTGAAATCGTATTTTTCTGGTTCGGTACTGGGGGCCGCGCTAATCACCCCGGGCACGCACCCGGCTGCAATGAGTAAAGTCCACAATATCGTAGCGGGTGCCTGTAGTTTCACGATGCGCGGCTCCCGCTATTGATTGCTTCATGCTGGGAATGGAACATCAGACAGCTCGGCGCAGATCGCGATGAGGTGATCCTGAAGCACGGCGTTGTTGACCTGCGGATTGGGAGTGCGCGGATGGAGGTGATAGAAGTAGCGGCCGGTTACCTTGGCTTCTGGTTCATCGCTGGCGGCCAGCCATGCCTGGGTGAGATGTGCCTGGTCCATGTCATCCGGAGCGCCGGCTCCCCCCATTTTGGTAGGAACCCAACCCGGCTCCAGTGAGTTCGAGAAAACATTCGGCCAGCGTCGGGCCACGGCGAAGGCCAGCATCGCGTCGTGCAGTTTGCTCTCGGCATAGGCGTTCGAACCGTTCCAGCGGCGCTGGGTCCAGCGTATGTCGTCGAGATTGGCGTCGGCATGATGGTGCATGCCGGAGCTGAGATAGACGAGGCGGTGTGGCCGCTCGATCAACGCGGTCAGAATATAGGCTGATAAGGTGTTGATCGCGAACACATGAGGCAAGCCATCCGCAGTCAGGTGGTGAGCTTCTCGGTAGCCGACTGCAGCATTGTGGATCACCGCATCGAAGCGGCCCAAGTCATTGACGCGCGCAGCGACTTGTTTTGCACCTGCGATGGAATCGAGGTCGCCCTCCACGATGGCTTCGGCCCCTGGGACCGCACGCTTGGCGTCATGGGCCCGCGCAGCGTTGCGAGCGTGCAGGACGACTTGATGATCTTGTTCAATGAGCAACTCGCCTGCCATCAGACCGAGGCCGGTTGAGGAGCCGGAAATAAAGATGCGTGACACGGTGTTTCTCCTTGGGGCTGGCCGGTGGATCGGTGTCCGTCGGCCAACGTCGGTGTTCAAGATTGGGGGTTGCCGGCGCTGATCATGAGTACGCCCCCGGCGAGCGCGCAGAGGGCGCCGAACAGATAGACGGCTGCGTAGCCGAAATGTCCGGCGATCACGCCCGCCGCGGGGCCGGCTAGACCGTAGGCGACGTCGAGGAACGCAACGAACGCGCCCATCGCGCTTCCGCGATTGGCCGGCAGCACCCGCTTCAGCGCCTCGACCCCGAGCGCCGGGAAGATCAGCGCGCAGCCGAGGCCTGTGACCAGTGCACCGGCAAGCGCAACGATCTCCTGGTGAGCGCTCCACAGCATAGCTTGGCCGATCGCCTCGATGAGCAGCGAGGACAGCGCGACGCGATAGCCGCTCATCCGGTCCGGCAGAGACCCGAAGACCACGCGAACGAAAATGAAACCGATGCCGAAGGCGGTCATGACCAAGCCCGCATGACCCCAGTTGCGCGCCGCGAAGTAGAGAGAGGCGAACGCGGTTAGACCCGACAGGCCGACACCCTGCAGCATCAGGCCGAGACCCTCCCGCCAGATCTGGCCGATCACCCTGTAGAAGGGAAGACGCCGACCCGCCGGGCTGGTGTAGGACTTTTCACGGAAGGCGATGACCGCAGCAATGAGCGGCGCAACGATGCAAGCGACCATGGGCGCCTCGAGCCCGTAAGCTTGATAGAGCGCCATGCCGATCGGCGCGCCGATGGCGAGCGCCGCGAACATGGCGATGCCTGTCCAGGACATCGACATTCCAGCGCGCTGCGGGCCCACGGAGGCGATCGACCAAGAGACAGCGCCGGTGACCAACTGACTCTCACCGAAGCCTGCGACCAGACGGCCGACGACAATGATGGCGAGACTGATCGCCGGGGAAAACCCCGGGATGGCGGCGACGAAATAGAGCAGTCCGCCCAGCGCGCAGACCCCCGCGCCCTGCAGTGCCGAGCGTTTTCCACCATGGTGATCCGTGAGCCTGCCCGCATAGCCTCGCGTCAGCACGGTCGCGAGGAACTGTATGCCGATCACCAGCCCGACGATCAGATTGCTGAAGCCCAGCTTGTCGTGGACGAACAGCGGTATCACCGGTAGCGGCAAACCGACGGCGAGATAGCCGCATAGAAGCGCCGCGATGATGCCCGGCGCGGGACGAGACAGGTGAACTGGTGAGGTCTCCGAGCGCCTCACATCCGCTGCAGCAAGTGTTGACATGACAAGCTCCATATAATTCGGTTGAACTGAAAGTGTCGCCGCCCGTTCTTCGGACGTAGGTCAGGCCGCGGACTTCGAGCCCGTAGATGCGCCGAATAGGTCCGGTCGATAGCCGCTTGTCTCGAGCAAATAGTCGCGCGAGGCGGTCACATCGGCCGTGAGCTTGGCAACATCGACCCCGATCAGTTTGCCGGCACGCTTGCGGATCTCTCCTGCAACCATCACCGTGTCCACATCGGAGCGCTCGACTGCCTGGACGATCGTGCCAATGGCATTGGTCACCGGGAACACGGCAACGCCATTGGTGCGCACCATCACGATATCGGCCTGCTTGCCGGGCGTCAGCGTACCGATCTCGCTGTCGAGACCGGCGGCGCGGGCGCCGTTGACGGTCGCGGCCCTTAGCACCGCTTCCGCCGAGATCGGTCTCGGCACGTTTTCCTCGCCCCGGAAGCGGCGGTAGCGCATCGCCGAGCGTTGCTGCCCGAACAGGGCGTGCATCTCGCCGAACAGGTCGCTGCCGAAAGCCGTGTCGAGGTCGATGCCGAGCGCCGGGGTCAGGCCGTGATCGATTGCCTGCTGATAGGCGAAGCTCTCATCGTCGAAGCCGAACAGAGCGTCGGAGCGCGGGTTGATGGTGATGTTAACGCCCGCGTTTGCAAACAGCTTCCATGTCTCCTGCGGTACCCGGGTGCAGTGGTTGAAGATATTGTGCGGGCCCAGCACGCCGGGTTTGGCGAACTCGGGGCCCAGCCTGGCCAGGTCGCCGATGAACTCGGTCAGAATATGCATGTCGAGGCCGCGCGCGACCTTCCACCAGTCGAGATTGAGCTGACCGAAAAGGCCGACCCGAACCAGGCCATCGCCATGATTCCAATTGTCGGCGAGACGTTTGAGGTCCGCCGGCAAATGGGCCGTCGAGGCCTTCTTGTCCATCGCGGCGCCGACCATGTGCAGGGCGCGGATGCCGGCATTGTCGAGCGCGTCGAGCGCCGCATCCGTGTGTCCAGGGCTGCGCGATGAGTGACAGGCGTCGATGATCGTGGTGATGCCGGCATCAAGCGAAGCCACGGCGGTCAACTTCGTGCTCAGATACATGTCGAGCGGGCGGTAGTGCGCGCCCAACTTCTCGGCGACGACGTCGATATAGGCGAACAAATCGTCGACGTCGGGCATCATGCGGCGCATCACGCCGAGCCACATGTGATGGTGGGCGTCGATGAGCCCCGGCATGACGATGCTGCCGCTGGCGTCAATTACCTCAGCGCCATCTGCGTGGAGGTTCACGCCGACCGCGGTGATCCGGCCGCCGTCGACCAGCACGTCGCCCATCGATAGATTCGGCACATTGGGGTCCATCGTGACGATCGTGCCGCCCTTGAAGAGGCTGCGGCCGTTGTTCTGCTGGCTCATTGTTCAACTCCTTTCTGTAACTTACGAATTGGCTGGCGCCTTTATCGCTCCGACGCAATCTTGAATCAATGTGTCTTATGTCATAAGATTCATGACTAAATAGCAGGAGTTGGCCGGTGGCTTTCGATGGAAGGATCTTGTCCGGCGTGAGCGTCCTCGCCGCGGTCATTGATGGCGGCAGCTTCGTGAAGGCCGCGGAACTGATTAGTCTCACCGATTCCGGCGTGAGCCGTGCGATCAGCCGGCTGGAGGCTCGGCTCAATGTGCGGCTGCTTGATCGCACCACACGATCGGTCACTCTGACGGATGAGGGACGGCGCTTTTACGAGGAAGTGAAGCCACACCTGAACGCCATCGAGGATGCGGCGGCTGTTGCTTCCGGCGCAGTTTCAGCCGTGCGCGGCCGCCTCAGGATCGACATTGATCCTTTCTTCCTGCCGCTGGTGCTGGCAGGCCGGCTCGGCGGTTTCTGCGAACGCTATCCCGAGCTCGCGATCGAGTTTGTAACCAGCGAACGTGTCGGCGATCTGGTATCGCAAGGCATCGACCTCGCCATCCGCTTCGGGAAGCCGCGCCTCTCGACCCTCGTCTCGCGCAAGCTGGTCGATGCGCCGATCCTCACGCTGGCGTCGCCAGGCTACGTTAAGCGATACGGCAAACCCAAGCATCCCTCGGATCTCGCCCGCCATCGCTGCCTGCAGTTTCTCGATCCCTATACGGGACGCCCGTTCGACTGGGAGTTTATCCGCGCCAAGGAGACCATCGGGGTGCCGACCAGCGGCCCGCTGACTTTCACCGACCCTAAGTCCATGCTGGAGGAATGCGTCGCGGGCACCGGCATCGCCCAGGTCATCGCTTGGGGTATCAAAGATTTGCTGACGAGCGGCGCGTTGATCGATCTCTTTCCTGATTGGCACGGCGAGCGCTTCCCGCTGTTCGCCTTCCATCCATCACGCAAGCATCCGCCGGCGAAGGTCCGGGCTTTCGTTGAGTTCTGCGCCAAGGTTGTCCAGCAGCTGTGACACGAGCGCGTTTGTAAACGGGAACCGTCAAAAATGTTGGAGTGCCTGTAGCGAAAGTAGGGTGACGCAACCCGCCATCATCGGTTGCCGATTAACACATATTAGTGTTAAATTTAACATTGATCAGTGTTGAAACCCATCAAAGAGTGACGCGATGAGTACCGCCGCGGCGATCCCCAATCCCTTTGTATATGGCCAGGTGTTGATCCCCGGTAAACCCTTCTGTTCGCGCCCCCAGCTTGAGTCGAGCGTACTCGAGGCGGCCGCCAATCAGGGACGAATCGTTCTGCTCGGTGAGAGGCGTATGGGTAAATCGAGCCTGGTCGAGCATACGCTGACCCGGCGGGATCGGGTCCTAGTGGCGGTTGATCTGCGAGGCCTCGATTCCGTTGAGGATTTCATCGACCGGCTACTACTCCGGCTTTCGACGACGCTCGAAGCGCATCGGGCGCTCACAAAACACCTGCCGGAACCCCTGAAAGAGGCGCTTGCGTTCATCGGCGAAGTGAATTTGAGCTTGCATGGTATTTTGTCGGTGAGCGCTCGCGCTAAGGCAAAGGCTTCTAGCGTTATTCGCGCCATGGACGCAATCGAGCGGGCGAGTCGCTGGCGGCCGCTGGTGGTGTTCTTCGACGAGTTCCAGGAGATCGTCGAGAATCTTGAGGAGCGCGAGTCGCGTCACTTGCTCGGGGTGCTGCGTGCCGAAATTCAGCGTCACTCCCATGTAGCTTATCTCTTCGCCGGCAGCGCCCGGGGCTCGATGCTCGAACTCTTCACCGCAGAGCGCAGTCATTTTTACCAATCCGCGACGATTCTCGATGTGGGGCCGATCCCACAAGCGGATATGGCGAAATTCCTCAAGGAGCAATTCGCGCGCGGTAAACGCGAATTGTCCGCGGACACCCTGCAGGCGATTTTTGCCCTGGCCGGGGAGTCGCCGAATGACCAGCAACAGCTTGCGTATCACTTGTGGACACAATCGACGCCGGGACGCTTGGGGCAAGAGGAACTCAAACGAGCGTTTTCGGCACTGCTCGCCGAGGTGAGTCGGCGTGGCGAACTGATCCTTGAATCGGCTACCCCTGCACAACGGCGCGTGCTCTTTGCCACCGCTATTCGCGAAGATGAAGAGACCTCCACCGATTCTTTCATTCGCTTCGCGGGCTTCAAAAACAACAGCTCGGTGGGCGCAGCCCTGCGTCCTTTTTTGAAAGGAAACAATGCGATTTTGGAAAAGCGCGGTAGTCGGGTGCGCTACCGCGAGCGTTTTATGCGACTGTGGGTTCTATTGCAGGTAGTCAATATTCCAAGCTTGTTTCCTGCCGGCCGCCCCTTTATCGCCAGCAGCGAGCAGGGCTTGCTGCTGCCTTATCTGTCTAATGCCCTCAAATAGTAAGGCTCGAAAGCATCGCCCGTGTGGGCTCGATTCCCATCGCCCGCTCCACGCTGTCCTTTGGTGGCAGGCTCTGAGCATCGGCGCGCGCTTCTCCTGCGAACTCAGCGCTAGGCCATCGAGCCGTCCCGCGGCTCTTCCGGCAGTGCGACCGACAGCTCGAGTACCTCGTGACCGTCATCGCGTCCGAGGTTGATCTGAACCGCCGACGGATCGATGTTCACATACCGGCGGATCACCTCGAGTAGCTCGCGACGCAGCGTGGGTAGGTAGTCGGGGGCACCGCGCGTACTTCGCTCCTGCGCGACGATAATGCGCAGACGCTCCTTGGCGACATTGGCCGACGATGAAGTCTTGCGAAAAAAAGCGAGTAAACCCACGTCAGCCCCCAAACATGCGCGCGAAGAAACCTCTCTTGGGTTCCTCTGTGAAGCGCATCGGCACGGTCTCGCCCAACAAGCGGGCTACGGCGTCCTCGTAGGCGGCTGATACGTCGCTCTCGCCGTTGAGGATGACGGGAACACCGGCGTTGGACGCGGACAATACGTCGGGCGACTCCGGAACGACGCCGACCACGTCGAGACCGAGTATGTCCTTGACGTCCTTGACGCTCAGCATCTCGCCGCTCGCGACCCGACGCGGGCTATAGCGGGTCAGCAGCAGGTGCTCTTTCACTCCGCCATTGCCTTGCTCGGCGCGCAGCGTCTTGCTGGCGAGCAGGCCGAGTATGCGATCCGAATCGCGCACCGAGGAGACTTCCGGATTGACGACGACCACAGCCCGGTCCGCGAAATACATCGCCAAATGTGCGCCTTTCTCGATTCCCGCAGGCGAATCGCAAATGATGTACTCGAAGCCCTCGGCCGCGAGTTCGTCGAGTACGCGGCGTACGCCTTCATCGGTGAGCGCTTCCTTGTCGCGAGTCTGCGAAGCGGCCAATAGATACAGTGTATCGATGCGCTTGTCCTTGATCAGCGCCTGTTTGAGTGCGCAGTCGCCCTGGATGACATTCACGAAATCATATACGACACGCCGCTCGCACCCCATGATCAGATCGAGGTTGCGCAGTCCGATGTCGAAATCGATCACCGCAACACGTTTGCCGCGGCGCGCGAGTCCGCACGCTATGCTGGCGGAGGTAGTGGTCTTTCCAACTCCTCCCTTACCCGAAGTTACAACGATAGTCTCGGACAATTCTGGATTCTCCTATGCAAAGATCTTGGGGCTGCTGACCTGAAGGTCGCTCGATGCGTCAGCCAGCAGCCGAATGACTGTAATTGAATGATGTCCGCGGCGGGACGGCTCATGCGCCGATGGGCGCGAAATGCAGATCCTCGCCTGCGAGCCAGGCCTGCACCGGCATGCCGGCCAGCTCGGCGGGAATCGTTTCAAAGACACGGAACACGCCCGCGATCGACACGAGTTCCGCCTCGAACTCCTGACAGAACACTCGCGCTGCGGGATCGCCGCGCCCACCGGCCATTGCGCGGCCGCGCAGCGGACCGTAAATATGGAGGCAACCGTCCGCCATGACTTCCGCACCGGCGGCGACGCCGGCATTGACGATGAGATCGCGATTGCGCGCATAGATACGCTGGCCCGAGCGCACGGGCTGGTTGTGAATCAGGGTCGAAACATTCGAATCGGCCGGCGCCGGCGCCGGCTCCGGCGTTGTCGGTGCAGCCTGCTCAGGTTCGAGTACCGGGGCTGGCCGGGTGGGTGTCCGAAAGCTCGAAAGAATCGGCAGATTGAGCGCGCTCGCCACGGTTTCCAGTTCAACGCCATCGCCGGCCAGTCCGACCGACAGCATGCCGACGCGACGCACCGCCTCGATCACGGCATGAATCTCGGCGACTTCAGGTGTCTTCTCGAGCGCGCTGAGATCCAGACACACGGCGATGCGGCGGAAGAAATGCGGCGCGGCGGCGACTCGCGCGGCCAGCTCATTTAGAATGGCGTGCGGGTCCGTCGTACGGATGCGCACTTGCACCAGACCAACCTCGCTATAGCGAATGTCGATGACCGTCCGTGGTGCGTCAATAGCGTCCTTAAGGCTCAACTCCAGGTTCGTGCTCAATCAGATCCTCATACAATCGGTGGCCGAACGCTCTCAGTGATGCTGCGAGCTAGGCCGAAACGGATGTGCAGTTTACCGATAAATGTTGCCGGCTCAATCGATATGAGCGGCGCTCGCCGGCAGGGCTTCCGGGTGAGAGGATCGGCGCCGATGTCAAGCCCCGCGATCCGGTGCTGCGACGTCGCTCTATCGCGACAATGGTGGCTTGGGAAAGATCTTGGGATTCTGTATTGAGTTGGTGGTGTCGGCTTCCAGTGGCCAACTAGGCGGCAACGCGAGGCCCCGTCGAGACGAGTTCTTTCAAACTTTATCGAGAGCTATGCGGCCACCACTCGATGTGGCGCGTGCCTGGCAATCCATTCCGCAACGCAAATCCTTCGCTTTTTCAATCTGGCTGAGTCGCAGCAGTGCTTGCCGAAGCAGCAGGGTCCGCCGCGAGCGGACCCTGCTGCCGGTAGGCGGATGCGCGTCAGTTACGGCCTGCTCGCTGGCTCACGTAGATGTCTCCGTCGCGTCCGAAATAGAGCCGCTTGCCATCCGCCGACAACGTCGCGCGCTGTTCCACGCCAGTCGTGTTGACCGCATCGCCCATGTTCTGCGGCGACGACCACCCGGTAAGCCACCACGAGTGCGCGATGTACACGTCCTGACCGCCCTTCGCCGGCTGGTGCTTGCCCCACGTGGGGCGGTTCGAGCTGAAGACGATCTCGAAGCTACCGTCGTTGCGCTCGCGTACGTTCGGCATTATGTCGTCAAATTCGGTGCTGAGCTCCTTGACCACCTCGCCGGGGCCGAAGGATCCATCCGCGCGCATGCGGCTCATATATATGTCCTGGTCGCCGCTGCCCCCGTTGCTCGAGTAGAACAGAAATGTGCCGAACCAGGTTTGGACCAGCGACGGACTGCGCTCAGGGCCGCTGAAGTTCGGCCCCTCGGGCGCGCAAGCGAGCATTGCCGGCGGACTCCAGTCGCCCGCCGGGCTCTGGCGCGAGAGATACATGTCGCCGCCACCGCAGGGCGGCGTGTCGGTCCCGTTGTCGAGGCGCTCGGAGACGAAAAACAACCAGCGACCCCACACAGGCGTCGGGCAGAAGTCCGACGCCGCGCTGTTGACCGGTTCCCCCAGGTTCTTGGGCGGCTGCCAGGGCGAGGTGAGCGTATCGCGATCGGAAACCCAGATGTCGTTGCCGACGTTGCCAACGACGCCGCCCGGCCGGGTCGAAGCGAACAGCAGGCTCAGTCCGTCGGGAGATTCGATCGGACAACCCTCCGCCGCAGGGGAATTCACCGCCGCGACGGGAACCGCTGTGCTCACCGCCGTCAGGTTGGGGCCGGGATGGCCGTCATGGCCGTCATGAGGCACAGCCGCTATTGACATAAGAGAGGTGACCATGCCGAGCAGCACGGCTCGGGCGTTCATGTTGAGCTTCACTGTAGTACTCCATTCATTATTTTGAGGGGATGGCGTCAGGGACGATCCGACCATAGGGCTTACCGGCGCACCCGGACAATGGGCGGCGCATGACGCGGGGATGACGCCATATGACGCGGGGCTCTCAGCGTGTATGCTTAGGGCCCGGACGGCTCGAACAGACGCAAACCTCCTGTGGACGTATCCGCCGACATTCATTTCGATTGCTGGACCTTTCGGCGCCAACCGCGTGCGCTGTCGCGGGACGGTGTGCGCGTGAGGCTGCAGGATCAGCCGCTGCATGTGCTCGAAGAGCTGCTCAACGCGCCCGGCGAACTCGTCACGCGCGAGCACCTGATCGCGCGGCTCTGGCCGAAGCGCATCGTCGAGTTCGATGCCGCGCTCAATGCCGCCGTGCGCCGGCTGCGAGCAACGCTCGGAGATGAAGCAGAAACGCCGCGTTACATCGAGACGGTGCCGCGGCAGGGCTATCGGTTCATCGGAACGGTGCGGCCATGGCGCGAGACGCCAGTGGTTGCGGTTGCGGTGAAACCTGCGATCGCATCGCTGACACCTGCGCCCGCTTCGTCGTCGCCATCTCCACAGCGAGCATCGCAAATAATGCGCGCTGGCATCGCGATCGCCGTGGCTGCGGTCGTAGGCGTGGGCATTGCAGCCGCGTGGCCCTGGTACACGCCTGCTTCGCGGCCGGTCGGCGCCGAAACGGTGTTGTCGTCCGAGGCGATGTCGCGGGCGAAATTCTTCACGCAGCGCCGGCACCCGGGCGATCTGGAACGGGCCACGAAGGAATATGAACGCGCGCTCAGCCTCGACCCGAATCTGGCCCGCGCGTGGGCCGGTCTTGCGAGCGTGCACTGGTTCGAAATCGGGGAGGGCCTGCAGCCTCGCGAAGCGAATCTGCCGAAAGTCCGGGACGCCGCGCAGCGCGCCCTCTCACTTGACCCCCGGCTCGTCGAGGCGCACATTCGGCTGGCGGGGTATCTGTGCGCCACCGGACAGCGCGCAGCCTCAGTCGAGCGCTACGAGAGGGCCGTCGCGATCGAGCCGGACAACTCGCTCGTGCTCAGCATTCTCGCAGGACTCACCGCAGACGAAGGTCGGTGGGATGAAGCGATCGCCTTTCAGCGACGAGCAGTCGCGGCTGAGCCACTCTCGCTCGCGGCGGCAGAGAATCTCGCGGAATTCCTGTTCCTCGCCGGCCGCATCGAGGACGCGAAGATGCAGTTCGCGAAAGTGCTCGAGCTCGATCCGACTCAACCCAACCAAATCAACGCGTTCGCGGAGATTCTCGAGGGTCGGTACGAGCAAGCACTGCGCATCGTCGAAACCTGGCCTGAGGGCGGTACACGCGATCATAGCCTCGCCCTGATCTATCACGGGCTCGGCCGCGACGAGGAAGCGAGCGAACGACTCCAAGGTCTCAAAGCAGCAAAGACTTGGGACAACAATATACGTGTCGCCGAGGTGTACGCCCATTGGGGCCAAATCGAGGAGGCGTTCCGCTGGCTGCAGAAGAGCCCGGAAGGCTTGCAGCCGTTGCTATTTGCATCGCCGTTCCTGAAACCGCTGCACGAGGATGCGCGCTGGGCGCACGTGGTGCGCGTGGCGCAGGCTGGGCCGCAAAAGTAGTGGAGCTGACGAAACGGCCTAGCCCCCGGCGACATTGATGACCAGCTTACCAAAATGACGTTGCTCGGCCATATGCGCAAACGCTTGAAGAGCCTCGTCGAATGCAAATTCGCGATCCACCACGGGGGTGATTTCGTGCTCCTCGATGAACCTATTCATGTCTTCGAAATATCGGCGTGAACCGGTCTGGATGCCCGCGATATTTGCGTTAAGGCGGGAAAGCGGCAAAAGGTTGGGCCGAAGGTCGAAGCCCGTGAGCACGCCGATCTGAGCAATGGTGCCATTGGGTGCCAAGCACTGCAGGGATCGTCCATAGGTGTCCTGGCCGCCGACCTCCAATATGTGTGTCGCGCCTTCTCCCTGGGTAATTTCTTGGACCGCCAAGTGCCAGTCCGGCGTATTGCGATAATTGATGAGGTCGGACGCGCCAAGCTTACGAGCGCGTTCGAGCTTTTCGTCGGAAGATGACAAGACGATGCAGCGTACGCCGGCGGCGTGTGCGAATTGCAGTGCAAACAGCGCGACGCCACCCGTCCCTTGGATGAGGACCCTGTCGTCAGGCTCGAGCGGGGCACGAATGAAGAGCGCATGCCAGGCCGTCACGCCGGCGCAAGGGAGAGCCGCGACCTCCACGTCCGATAGCGATGCAGGCGATGCGACAAGCGCTCGTTCCGGCACGATCACATATTCGGACAACACGCCGTCAGCGCTTTCGCCGCCGAATGCGGAGGGTGCGTAGCTGGACCGGAACCGGCCTGAGATCCAATCAGGAAAGAATATCGTCGCGACTCGGTCTCCAGGCCGGAAGCGCGTCGCTCCGTCCCCAACCGCGTCGACTGCGCCACTTGCGTCGGACAACGGGATGCGATTGTCGATCCCGACGTCGCCGAACCGCGATACCATGAAAACATCACGGTAGTTGAGGCTCGCGGCCGCTATCCGCACCCGGATTTGTCCAGGTCCCGGCTCCGGAATTTCGGCCTCGGCCATAACAAGCTTGCGTTCTGCCGCGCTAAATTTGTAGTAACGCATCGTCTTACTTCAGAAGGCAAACGGCAGGTTATGGCGAACCTGCAGCGACTCGATGAGCCACTGTCCATCCACGCGAACCAGCTTCTGCGTGTAGTAGCCAGACTCTATCGGCGTGATCGTGCCCATCGCGCCCATCGCACCCGCCGGCCAGCCGCTCGCCGGCTTCGCATCACCGAGGACGGTGAAGACCATGAACTGGGCGTCGAGCGTCGCGCGGTCTCCGTCGATGTCGATCAACAGGCCGTCGGTGGCGTTATGGCTCCACCCTCGCGGCGGGTGCGGCTTCATCATATGCGTCGTCGCCTGGGCGATCGCCTCGCGCCCGGCGAGTTCCCCGATCAGCTCCGGCTCCCCGTCAGGATTGTTGTTGTAGAAGATAGTCACGCGCGCCTCGGGCGTGAAGAGGGCCCCCATGGCGGCGCCGTCGCGCCGATCGTGAGCGCGGACATAGCGGGCGAGAACCTGCTGCACGGCCAGTTCGTCAGACATCGGAATCTCCGTTCGTTAATCCTAATGGCCAATTATTGACCAAACTGTATCTATCATTAGAGCATATAGAATCGTATTCTGCAAGTATCATAGGTACAGATGATTTTGACGGAAGAGGAGGAGGGCTTACCTGTGATCGACGTTCGATTTCCTACAGCGCTTCAGATCATGCTCAGCCTTGCTTTGGCGGACCGGAACAGCGTTTCCCAGCTCTCCTCCGCCGAGTTGGCAAAGAGTCTGGGGGCGAATCCCAGCTTTGTCCGCAAGCTCCTAGTGCCGCTCGTCCAAAACAAACTTCTGAGGTCCCAGATGGGCAAGTCCGGTGGCGTGCGCCTCGCACGACCAGCCGCAGAGATCACCCTGCGTGATATCTACGGCGCAGTCGTAGCCGATACCAAAATCTGGGCGCCCCGAACCGGAATCCCGAGTCGCTGCCTCGTGAGTTCCAATGTGCAGGGCTATTTTGAAGAATTGATCGACGACGCGCAGGACGCCATCCTCTCGATGCTCGGACAGCGAACTCTGCTCGAGGTCCTCACCGAACTGGAGGTTCGCGAGAACGCGAAACGGCAGGTTCGCAGCCCCAACCGGCGGTAACCAGGAACAACGGCGCTCCCATGAGCGGAGTCCCTGCGACAAGCACTTGGGAAGGGGGTCGCCAAGAAGACGCCGCATGCGTTTATGATTGAGGCATTGAGTCAGGAGGCGGAGCGGGCGGAAATTCGCGAACGTTTCGCGAACGACGCTGCTGTTTCCGAAAGCGAGGCGATGGAGAGCGGCAACCGCGAGCACGCACGTGGCGCGTGTCCAGATAACGACTCGAGCGCTTGCTGATCTCGAAGGGCTATTCGAATTCAAAGCGGTCCACAACCCAAAGCGAGCTCGCGAGCGCATGCTCAGCGTGCGACGCGCTTTCGAGTTACTCTCGGATCATCCGTTGCTGGGCCACCTGGCGGAAGATGGCCGTCGCGAACTCGTACTCTCACGTGGGCGATATGGCTGCGCGGCGAAGTATCGTCGGGTGCCGGCCGAGGATGTCGTACTAATTCTGGCGGTTCGACATCAACTCGAAGCTGGATTTAAGGAGGAATAGTTCGCCTTCGTGGCGCAGGAGCCGAACCAACGAGCGACCGCTTGTCTGATTGATTGATCATCGGGTTCGTTGTCAGAAGCCCAGGCGATATACCCGTCGGGGCGTATGAGTACAGTACTCAACCCCAATTGTTCTTTTCCCCGGCCAGAAACAAATTTGATTCGATCGCCGTGTTCACTCGCCAAAGTTTCCAGGGAAGCGTTCCTATTGAAGTCGAGCAGCATCCCTTGGCCATCGCGCATCAGTTCGCCAATTGTTGTACCGTCTTCGAACTCAAAGTTGGGAACGCTGTGGCCTACTAACGGGTGGTCGCCACCGAGATCGTACCGTGTGGTGACACCCCACACCCGTCCCGCAAAATAGGTGGCACCATCGCGTGTATCCATCAGGTCGCGGAGTATTGCGTTCAGCGCACGCGCATTTGAGTCTGGTCTCATGACTAAAACCTGGGCGCGTGACCAATCCAGAGCCTGCGCACCAAGTGGGTACCGCTCAGTTTGATAACTATCCAGCAAGCCTTCCGGAGCCTTCTCCCGGATGGTGTCGGCGAGCTTCCAGCCGAGGTTCATGGCATCGCCCAGCCCAAGGTTAAGTCCCTGGCCTCCCAATGGTGCGTGAATGTGCGCGGCGTCGCCGGCCAAAAGGGCTCGTCCGTTGCGGTAGGCTGTGGCCTGTCGTGCTCGGTCAGTCCACGTGGTTGCGATATGCAGAGCGCTGATAGTGACGTCAGTGTTCGAGATGCGCCGTAACACCTCCTGCACGCGTTCGAGCGTGATTGGTTTGTCTGCACTATGAAATGCTCCGCCATCAAAGTCTTGTATTACCAGGAAGCCCGGCTGCGACTGCAGGTACATTCCTCTTGATGTCAGGTTTCGGCCAAGATTGAGCTTTTCCGGGTCGACAATATCAACGTGAGCAGAGTAGCCGGTAAATTCTGGCTCCGTGCCGGCGAATTCAAAACCGCCGAGCTTGCGAACAACGCTCCGGCTTCCATCGCAACCCACGAGCCATTTGCCTTGAAAGCAATCATCACCTGACGCAACAGTGACTCCGTCGTCGGTCTGGTGGAAGTCAGTGATGGAGAGCCCGCGCTTTATCTCTACACCCAACGCTTCTGCGCGGCGGGCTAGCACCGTTTCAAGCTCCTGCATTTCAGAGATCAAGCTGGTGTCGGTGGAGCTTGGCAGTCGATACTTCCACTGCGAGATGTCGATATTGCCGGAATGAAATGGAATCCCGGCGAAGTGTCCCGCCTGACGACGCGGCCCCTGTACGGCATTTGAATGGGGATCCTTCAGGCGTTTTGGTACCTCGAGTTCCTCCAACAGCCCGCGGCGGTAGAGCGCTTCAACAGAAAGCGCAGAAAGCCCCCTTATCCCGAACGGAAGTTGCTTCAATGGCGAGTGCGGCTTCTCCGCCTTTTCCAGTATCAGGACTGAACACTTGGCCAGGGCCAGTTCACAAGCAAGAAAAAGTCCCACTGGCCCGGCCCCGGAAATGATGACGTCGTAGGTCTGTCGATTTGGGTCGTTATTCATAAGTGGTTGGTCCATGTTGGCGGCCGTCACTTGCAACTCCGCGGACATCTATGGAACGTGATTCCACCATCTTGGAACGGCGTTCCATTTATGTCAAGATGAGGCATGGCCAAAAAAGCCCATGGAACTCAACGACGGCAGGAATCCCTCTCACGAGACCGCATCATTGAAGCGTCGATCGAGCTATTGGACAGCAGTGGAGAGAGCGGTCTGACCTTCCGCGCGTTGTCCGAACGGCTCGCCACCGGGCCTGGTGCTATTTACTGGCACATCGCCAACAAGAGTGACCTGCTGGCCGCCGCCTGCGACGCCGTCGTCGCGCGTACGATGAACCAGACCGTCGTTACGACACCGGAGACAACGATTCGCGCAGTCGCGCTGGGCTTGTTTGACGTGATCGACGAGCATCCATGGGTGGGCTCGGCGCTCACGAGCACGCCGGGGCTGTCGCCCATCGTGCGCATTCTCGAACCTATAGGCCGGCAGATTCGCGCCCTTGGCGTACCGGACGAGCAGCAGTGGGCATCGGTCGGCGCCTTGATGGCTTACATCCTCGGCGTTAGCAGGCAAAACGCGGCCAACGGGCAGCTCGCTCGGACGCGGGGCCTCGATCGATCCGATTTCCTGGAGGCGGTGTCGACCGCATGGTCGCAGCTCGATCCGCAGAAGTATCCGTTCGCACGCAGCGTAGCCCAACAGATACGCGATCACGATGATCGGAGGGATTTTCTCGCAGGAATCGACCTCATCCTGAGCGGTATCAAGTCATCGCGGGGTCGCTTAACGAAACGCCGTACTTTATAGGCTACCGATGGGCGCGTGATAACCAACACCTTTGTATCATTGTTTCAGCTCCGATGAAGGCAGAGACTCGCCTCACGGCATCCGGCGAACGTTCTCGAATCCGGGATGCCCGTCCCACCCAAGGAACCGAGGATGTCTACCACCGTTTTGTCCACGTTCTTGCGCTTCTTCAGCCGAGTCGCGGCCGGCCTCGCCGCCTGCCTGGCGCTGGGCGCCCTGTCGGCGCACGCCGCGCCAACACCTTTCCCGGCCGACTTCCGCAGCTCGAAGGTGGTGAACGCCGACGCGACGATCAACGTCCGCGTCGGCGGCCACGGGCCCGCGGTCGTGCTGATTCACGGCTTCGGCAACACCGGCGACATGTGGTCGCCGATGGCCGCCAAGCTCGAGAAGGACCACACCGTCGTCGTGCCTGATTTGCGCGGCATGGGCCTGTCCTCGCACCCCGCCGGCGGCTACGACAAGTGGACGCAGGCCGGCGACATCCGCGCCGTCCTCGACAAGCTCGGCATCGACCGCGCCGACATCGTGGCCCACGACATCGGCACGATGGTTGCGTATGCCTACGCGTCGCGCTATCCGGACAAGACAACCCGCCTGATCGTGATGGACTCGCCTATACCCGGCATCCCGCCGTGGAACCAGATCGTGCGCCTGCCCGCGTTGTGGCACTTCAACTTCGGCGGCCCGGACGCCGAGCGGCTGGTCGCCGGCCGCGAGCGCATTTACCTCGACCGCTTCTGGAACGAGTTCGCCGGCGACACGTCGAAGATCGATGAAGCGACCCGCCGTCACTACGCCGCGATCTACGCCACGCCCGGCGCGATGCATTCCGCGTTCGCTCAGTTCCTCGCGATCGGCGAGAAGGACGAGGCCGACAACCTCAAGGCGATGGAGACGAAGCTGGCGATGCCGGTGCTCGCCATTGGCGCCGAGAAGGCCTTCGGCGCCAACGTGGCGATCGTCATGCGCAACGCAGCGACCGTCCCCAGTTGTCGCACGCGCTCCGTCAATGCCTTCTACCTGTCGGCTGCAAGGCGTTTTCAAGGACGTACTCAGCGACCGACTCGCCGAGATTTTGGCCATCGCGAGTAGCAGAGCGAAAGTGAATGCCGGCAAAGATTCGAGCATTCTGCACTTCATCGAGCGCTTTTGAAAAACTGTCAAAGGATCGAACTACGCCGGGCACCACATCCGAGGTCACGCGGAAATGTGTCCTTTCGCCAAAATAGTGTGCGAGCACACCGCCTGCGGCGCCGCTGACGCACGAATGGCCGGAGGGATATTCGGGATGCGCGGGCGTCGCAAACATCGGCGTCCAGGTGGAGTCCGCGGCGGTTGCGGGATTGCCGTCCGTATCAGCCAGGGGGATTGCGGTAACCGGACGCCAAAAGACATACGTATACTTCGCTTCCCAACACCCAATGGCCGCGTCCGCAATGGCCAAATTCAACAGCGCCAACAACCGGGCGTTTTCCAGCGTCGAGGTGTGGTGCCGACCATGCCGCCCCTCATCCTCGCTTGAATCTCGCTCCCGCTCCATGAGAGAGAGCGCCACATGGTTCCAGAGATAACTTGCGGTGCTCGAGGCCCAGAACCAGGCGTAGATGGTTTGATCCGGGGTACGCGTCGCGCTCGTCAGGCTGCCCATGATCCTCGTTTCATTGAAATTCTCTGTATATCGAGCGCTCGTCAATGCCGGTGGACCCGCCGGGCGAAATTGTCCTGGCGCGCTGATGACCCACGGGGTCATGTAGGCGAACTGCGGCGAAGCACCCGGTGCGAATGCCGGTGGGGTGGGACGCCACTCACCGACACCTGTCCCGCCTAAGAAAGGCGGAGGCGCCGGCGCAAAGCCGTCGGTGCTTCGCCACGTTAAAATGGCGTTGGCGACTGATTGGCCCCAAGCGACCCCGCTTGCGATTGCGGTGCTACTCTCACGAGTGCCGATGGATGCGAGCGACACAGCGAGCCTTGCATCGAGCTGGCTTTTCTGTGCCGGGTACAGTGCAAGGAGGGTCACGTAGGCAGCTTGCACGGCCGCCGCCTCTTGCGATGCACCGGCGGGTGCAGCAGGTGGAACGTGAACCGGCGCGTAGCGAGGCTCGATACCGTTCACGGCATCAAACACTGCGCCCTGCACGATCGCCGCGACGCGCGTGATGACCACCGGCGAAGTGCCGCCGATAAGCCCCATCCGGAACAGCATCCGGTTCCAATTGGCTATTTCATCCATCGGTGCTTTGGCCGCGAGGGCCACTGGACCCACGACGGCAATAACGATTCCTAAAACGAGTGTTCCCAAGAGTGTTCGCATGGTCTTCTCCCCGTAGTCGCATTCTTGATGATGTCGTTCTAACGGGATGGCGGTCCAACGCCCGCCATCCATTGGCGCGGCTGACAATGCGCCGTTTGTTTCGCAGCTGCAAGGATCACAGCAGCATGGGAAGAGGGCACATCACTGCGATGCAACACAGTGTGCAAAGCACCAATCACGCACGCCAATCAAAAAAGACTCTCGTGATTCTGCCGCTCTCGCCGACGGCAATCCTCGATTCAGGTGAGATCCGCGGGGGGCGCTCGCACCGTTCAGAAGCGAGGAACGACAGCGTCGTCGTAGTTGATCCGTCGCGTTCCTCCAAGCCCGCGCGCAACTGCGCTCGGCGATCATCGTAGTCCGGCACGGCGTTGTCGCCAAACCGCAATGATTGTGCGGTGAGGAAGTTCGTGCGGAACGGGCCGGGCTCGACAATGGTCACTTAAATCCCGAACGGCGCGACTTCCTTCGCCAGCGATTCGGAGAAGCCTTCGAGCGCAAACTTGTCAGGTGGATTTGCGCGTCGCGTAATACTCCGGGGTGCTGCGCGTACGGCCTTGATACGCTCGCAGGTGCCCTTGCCTGGCCTGGTTGGGGCTATCATTCCCTCATAACCAGCTAGGGTCGGTACTTTTAAGGGGATACAGCTTCATGAATAAGTCTGCGCTTGCCGTGTGGGTGGTCGTTGGCTTGGGTGCAGTTGCCGCCTCCGCGGTTGAAGTGGCGCCCGCGCAGGCTCCGGCGCCGCCGGTCGCGGAGCGCCGTCCGTTTGACGTGGTGTCGCCGAACGGCAACCGACGCGATGACTACTATTGGTTGCGCGATGACACGCGAAAATCCAAGGACGTGCTGGGCTATCTAGAAGCGGAAAACGCGTACCGCGATGCGTACATGGCTCCAAGTGCCCAATTGACGCAAAAACTCTATGACGAATTGGTCGCACGCCTGAAACCGGACGATGCCTCGGTGCCGGTGCTGGACAGGGAATATTTCTACTACTCGCGTTTTGTGCCCGGCCTCGACTACGCGGTGTACGCGCGACGCAAAGGGGCGATGACGGCGCCGGAGGAAGTGCTGCTCGATGGCAATGCCATGGCGCAGGGCCACAGCTTCTTTCAGATCGGAGCCACCGAGGTTAGCCCGAACGGTGAGTTGCTTGCGTACACGGAAGACGATGTGGGACGGCGTCAATACACGCTGCACATCAAGAACCTCAAGACCGGGGAGACCTTGAGCGACCGGATCGAGAATGTGCAGCCGGAGTTTGTCTGGGCGGCCGATAATCGCACCCTGGTGTACGTCGAGAAGGATCCGGTGACGCTGCTGTCGGTGCGGGTGCGCAAACACCCATTGGGCGCCGCACAGCCCGACCCGCTGGTCTATGAGGAGAAGGATCACAGCTACTACATGGGCGTGCGCAAGAGCCGTTCCGAGAAGTTCCTGTTTATTGACCTGAGGAGCACTCAGCAGACCGAGGTGCGTTACGCGGATGCGGCGGATCTTAAGTTGCGGTTCATGCCAGTGCTGCCGCGGGAAGCCGACCTTGAGTACGAGGTCGACCACCTAGGTCAGAATTTCATCATTCGTACGAACTGGCGCGCACCTAATTTTCGCATCGTCCGCGCACCGATTGCGACGAGTGCCGATAAGCAGACCTGGGTCAACGTGATTCCCGCAGCGGACGATACATACATCGAGGACTTTGAGGTCTCCAAACAGTACCTGGCAATTAACGAACGCTCCGGCGGCCTGCTCAAGATGCGGGTGAAGACTTGGGCCCCGGGGAAAGACACCCTCATCGCTTCGGAGGAGCCAAGTTACGCCGCGTCGCTGGTGCATACACCCGGACTCAACAATTCAACCGTGCGTTACGTGTTCAGCTCACTCAAGACCCCACGCACGACCTATGACTACGATATGGGGTCCGACAAAAAACATCTCAAAAAGACCGAAGCGGTGTTGGGTGGATTCCACGCGGCGAACTACCGCACGGAATTCCTATGGGTCCCCGCGCGGGATGGCAAAAGGATTCCTGTATCAGTGGTCATGCGAAAGAACGCGCGCCTCGATGGGTCGGCGCCGCTCTACCAGTACGGCTATGGGTCTTACGGGTATTCGACCGATCCGGATTTCCGGTCCAACTGGGTCAGTCTTCTCGATCGCGGATTTATTGTCGCGATCGCCCATGTTCGTGGCGGTCAGGAACTCGGTCGCGCGTGGTTCGAGGACGGCAGGCTGCTCAACAAGAAGAACTCGTTCACGGACTTCATTGATGTCACGGAGCGTCTGGTCGCACTCAAATATGTGGCCAAGGACAAGGTGTTCGCGTCCGGCGGCAGTGCCGGGGGATTGCTCGTCGGCGCAGTGTCCAACATGGCGCCCCAGGACTACCGGGGCATCATCGCCTATGTTCCCTTTGTGGACGCGGTCACCACCATGTTGGATGAGAGCATTCCGTTGACGAGCAACGAATTCGATCAGTGGGGGAATCCGAAAGAGAAGAAATACTACGATTACATCTTGTCCTACTCACCGTATGACAATGTGACGGCGCAGCATTATCCCGCGATGTTGGTACTGACCAGCCTGTGGGACTCGCAAGTTCAATATTATGAACCGACCAAGTGGGTAGCCAGGTTGCGTGCGACGAAGACAGATCATGAGCCGCTGGTATTCAGCGTCAACATGGCCGGCGGCCATGGAGGCAAGTCGGGGCGTTTCCAGCGTTACCATGATACCGCGCTCGAATACGCGTTTATTCTTCGGCAGCTGGGAATCGCGGAGTAGGTGTCTGAGCACATTTCATGCCCTGAACCGAGAGCGATAATCCTGCGGAGTCACCGCCAGGAGCCGCAGGAAGCTGCGGCGCATCGTTTCTTCCGAGCCGAAACCGCAACGCTGAGATATTCGCTTCGCTGGTAGTCCGGATTCAGATAACAGCCGCCGCGCCGCCTCGACACGCAGGCGCTCAATGGCGCGGGCTGGGGTCAGCCCTGTTGCCTCGGCATAGTGGCGACTGAAACTGCGCTCACTCATTCCTGCTCGATCGGCCAATACGGGAAGCGGTAGATCATCGGCCAGGTGATTGCTAATCCATTCGTGCAACGCGCCAAACTCATCGTCTGCCGCCTGCAGCGATAGCGCGGTGCTGAACTGCGCTTGCCCACCTGGACGCTTCATGAAAACAACCAGGTATCTGGCCACGGCCAGTGCGAGCGCAGGACCCAAGTCCTCCTCCACGAGCGCAAGGGCAAGATCGATGCCGGCCGTCACTCCAGCCGAACTCCAGACCGATCCGTCGCGCACAAAGATTGGATCGGATTCAACACGCACCTTGGGGAAACGGCGGGCAAGCTCGGCACAATACGACCAATGGGTGGCGGCTCTGCGCCCATCGAGCAGACCGGACGCCGCCAGCAGAAATGCCCCGGTGCAAACAGAGGCGATGCGCCGCGCCCGCTTTGCTCGCCTCTGCAGCCACTCGATGATCACGGGATCCGCCGCTGCCGCTTCGACGCCTTGACCGCCCGCCACCATCAATGTGTCCACCGCAGCACCGGCGAACGGGAGCGGACGGGTCGACAGTTTGAGTCCGGCTGAAGCCGTCACCTGCGCACCGCTTTGCGCCACGACCTGAAGGTCGTAGGGCGGCCGTCCTCCCGCTTCGAGTACGAGGTCGTTGGCGGAGGCGAATACCTGAAACGGTCCGGTGACGTCCAGCAATTGCACCAACGGAAAGGCGAGCAATTCGACTACGCGAACGGAGCTTGGCGAGAACCGAGGGGGCTTTGGCATTCCCGCCAATCCTGCCCGGGTTGATTGACCTTGTCCACCTCTAACCTTCGAACGAGAGTTCACTCGATCTACCGAAACTAGATTGGCGAAAAGCGAGGGGTTTTTGGCAATCAGGCCAGGACAATCGCCTTTACATTGCGCTCCATGTTGAGCAATCGGTGTTCAATACTCCTACGAAAGGATAGAGCAAATGAAACGCTTTCCACTCCTCACGATCGATTCCGCCCCGGAGGCCTCAAAGCCCGGACTGCGGGACTTGCAGTTGGCCTTTGGCATGATCCCCAACGTTGCCGGCACCATGGGAACTTCGCCCGTGCTGATCAACAGCCTCGTCGGACTTTTCGGCCGGGTTCATGGCGGAAGCTTCTCCGAGGCGCAGATCCAGATCCTGCTCCTCACAAATGCGGTCACAAACGCGGCCAACTGGGCCGTGGCCTTTCATTCCGCACTCGCTCTCAAGGAGGGCGTGTCTCCAGCCGATGTTGAGGCGATCCGCGCCGGCCGTTCGCCCAAGGATGGGAAACTCGGCGCACTCTCGACTCTGGCGCGCACCCTGATCGAATCGCGTGGGCGGATCGATGAGCAGGTCGCTGAGCAGTTCCTGGCCGCAGGCTTCGGTATGGATCATTTGCTCGAGGTGATTGCCGTGGTTGCCGCATCGACGATCACCAACTACACGGCCAATGTCACCGACCCGCCGCTGGAAAAGCAGTTCCAGGCGCATACGTGGATCCCTATTTCGGCAACGGCATCGAACGCGCGCGATCGGCAGAGCGCTCACCGTACCAGAGCGTATCGGCAGTAGGTTCGATCGCGGTGGGCGTCGCCAGGCCGTCCTGAAGCACCGTGATAGTGGCGGCATCGCCGTTGATCGTAACCATATCGACTTTGCCCGCGCCATTCTCGGTGAGAAACAGCTTGCCGTTGGCGGCGCGCATTCCGTCCGGCCCCTTGACGGGTTTGTCCATCCAGATGTCCACTGGTTTGCCTGCTTTGCCGCCGGCATCCACCGGAACCCGATAGAGTTTGTTGAAGATCACGTTGTTCTCATAAAGCGTATCGCCAATGAAGGTGATGCCGTCAATGCCGTACAGGCTGCGATCATCACTAAACACCTCCGGTACCGCTGCACCGGGCTTGAGGCGCCAGATCTTCGCGCCGAATGTGTCGCTGAGGTAGAGCGCCTTGTCCGGCCCGACCACGAAGTCGTTGCACAGGGTCTTCTCGCCGGGGAGTTCCCAGCGAAACTTGGCGGCGCCTGTTTTCAGGTCAAAGCCACGCAACGCGGTGCGGGGGCCGCTGCCGGGCGGACTCGTGTAGATTTGGCAGGCCCAGAGCGTATTGCTGGACGCGTCGGCCAGCACGCCAAGGAAAGTTCCGGCGCCATCGGCGCTGACGTCGATGAAGACATCGGCCTTCTCGGAGCCCTTCTTCGCGCGGTAGATTTTCGCGCTTCCCGCACTGCCGAGGATGAGATCGCCATTGGGAGCCACTGTAATGCTCTCGGGCTGCGATTTTTCCGGTACCGAGACAGTTGTGGCATTGGCGACAGACGAGATCAATGCGCACAAGCCGACGGCATATTTGAGTTTGCGGATCACAGTGGCTCCCCTTTTTGGTGCGATTCCTCCTGCAATCTTAACAGCCGCGGCCGTTGCGGTCACACCTGGGTGGACACGTCGAATCTAGAAATAATTGACGGTTAGCAGCGGCGCGAATGAACCTCGATCTACTCCCGTCGTGTCGTTGATTTCAAGCAGTATCGGAATGCCCGGTCCTAAGTCCTGCATGATGCGCACTTGGAAGTCGAGCAATCCCATATTCTGCGCCGCTACCATCAACGGAGTTACGTCAATGGAGACATTGGTGCCGACGTCTGTCTGAAAGAACTGGAGTGCTACGGATGCCAGAGCCGGCTGGGCGCCACGGTCGAAATCAGTGTCGATCAGTGTCGGTGGTTGGAAGGATACGAGGTCGATCAGAATGGGAATGTCGCCGACACTTGGTTGGAGACTGTTGATATAGACATCGAGGAACGCAGAATCAATGATTGCGTTTCCCGGGACACCACCCCCACCGGTCAGGGGAAAATCCAAGAACGTCCTGAATTCCGTGCGGGCTACCGGATCGATGCCGGCAAACACACTTTGCACCGTGGGAGACATTCCCTGGGTTATCGTGAATGAAGTCGATGAGGTTTGTTCAATGTCTCCGTCGAAGCCGGGGTCGCTCTGTATCTGCGTGGTGAACAGGATTGGCGGGCCGTCGTCGTCGCCATTGTTGCAGCCTGTGAGGCCGATAAGCGCGCAGGCTATGGCAAGCGTGAATCTTTTAAGATTGTTCATCTCGTATTCCCCTGATCGGCAGTAATCGAGATCAGAATAGACGGTCCATGCAGAGAGTCTCTCTGTATGGTATCCCTCGAATCGAACCGCAGGGATATTTTTGCGCCTATATACAAAATATCAGGTGGCACTGCGTGCACGCGTACGTCAGCTCCTCATGCAAGTTTTACAAGATATTCGGATTTCACAGTGTCCCTGGGGTGAGCCGCGTTTCCAAAATACACTATGCTCGATACCGTCCACGGTCAGCAATAAGCGACGGGGTTTGAGCATGACGATTCGCCTGCTCGCGCAATATTTGCGCGCGTTCTTACAGTTCGGTGGTGCGGTGCTGGGAGCGCTGCTGCTCGTGAGTGCCGCCGTTGCAGTGACGCCCCCAGCCTCGCCGGAGCCTTCGCAGGGACGGCGCATCGACAGTGCCGCCGGCTACGCAGTGCTGCCGTCGCACGAACGCGTCGAGCCCGAGAACCGCATCTTGACCGAGCGCCTGGAGCATCTGCTGCCGGCACTGATGAGCGAGGCGGGACTGGACATGTGGGTTGTCCTCAACCGCGAGTACGCCGAAGACCCCGTGTATTTCACGCTTGTGCCGCAGCCGAGTTTCGCGGCGCGGCGCACGACGATGCTGGTGTTCAGTCGCGCGGCGGATGGCACGGTCGAGCGCCTCGCTGTCAATCGCTACCCGCTCGGCGGTCCCTATAAATCGGCGTGGTCGGGCGGCGATCTCGACGCGCAGTGGAAAGCGCTGGGTGCCCTGATCGCCGGCCGCGACCCCAAACGGATCGGGATCAATGTCTCCCGCACCTGGCCGGCCGCGGACGGCTTGACCCATGCGTTGCACGAACGATTGGTCGAGGTGCTCCCGCCGGGATATGCCAATCGTCTCGTGTCCGCCGAAGCGCTGGTCGTGCGTTGGATCGAAACGCGCACACCGGCGGAGCAGGCCCTGTATCCGCACATCAACAGCATTGCGCGCGGCGTCATCGCCGAGGCATTCAGCAGCCGCGTGATCACGCCCGGCGTCACGACGACCGACGAAGTTGCCTGGTACATCCGCGAGCGCTTCGAGTCGCTCGGATTGCGCCCATGGTTCATGGCCACGGTGGATCGTCAGCGTGCCGGTCAGCCCTGTCCCGTCGGAGGCTCGGGCGGGCATTGCGGCGATGAGGGACGGATCGAGGCGGGCGATGTTCTGCACACGGATGTCGGATTTTGCTACCTGAAGCTGTGCACCGACACCCAGGAGATGGGCTATGTGCTCAGGGCTGACGAAGAGGGCGTACCGCCGGGGCTCAAGGCGGCGCTGGCCGGCGGCAATCGCTGGCAGGACATTCTGACCGGCTCATTCCACGAAGGTCGTTCCGGCAACGAGATCCTCGCGGCAACGATCAAGGGTTGCGCAGCGGCGGGCCTTGCCTGCAGCACCTACAGCCATCCGCTGGGATTCTTCGGACATGCGTTGGGGCCGACGATCGGCATGTGGGACAACCAGGGTCCGACGCCGGGAACGGGGGACTACCCGCTGCATCGGGACACTGTCTACGCAATTGAGGGCAACGTTGCGGTGTCGCTCCCGGAGTGGGGCGGGCAGCGCGTGCAGATCATGCTGGAACAGGGCGCGCTGTTCGATGGCAAGGGTGTGCGCTACCTGGCCGGGCGTCAAACGGAATGGCACCTCATCCGCTAGGGTCATGCCCGCGAGATACTGACCGCTTACACGAATACGTAAGACACATCCTACGTACGGAGGCGGGGAAGGGAATGAGGGCGCACGTAAGGTCGGGCGTATCGTTGCACAACGATGCGGCAACATGCCGCGGTATGGGGGAGATTCGAATGAAGTATGCGATTTTGTGTGCGCTGCTGGTCAGCGCGACGATGGGAATGTCGGCCTGCAACAAAGCCGAATCGCCCGATAAAGTTCAGGCTGATGTGGCCAAAGCAACCACCGAGGCGGCTGAGAACAACGCCAAGGCTGACGAAGCAAGGAAGCAAACAGAGGTAAAGGCCGCGGAGGATCTTGCGAAGGAGAAAGCAGACGCTGCGGCAAAGGCCGCGGATAAGAGTGTGGCAGCGGTGGCCGACGCTGCTGTTACGGAAACCGAGGGCGCAACCAAAGTTGCTCTCGCCAAGTGCGAGGCCTTGGAGGGAGACGCTCAGAAGCAGTGCAAGGACGCAGCGAACGCTCACCTGCAAACGGTGAAGGACCGAGCGAAGGCTGCCAAGTCACAGTAAGCCGGCTAGACTTTAAGCGACGGCTCGATCGGCCTCAATGCCGGTCGAGCCCGTTTGCTTTGCGCTTGATGGTCAGACCTGCCGTTAGGCCTGACGTGCACGCAAGAACTCCATGACCCGCGCGAGTTCGTGACGCAACTGCTCTTCCAGTGCCGATATTTGATCGACGGCCCCGGCGCGCGCAGCCGCTTCCAGCCGGGCGGCAGCCATACTGGCCGACCTGGCGTGAATGCTCGCGCTCGAGCCTTTGAAGGAATGCGCCGCAGAGCCAATTGCCGCCAAATCGCCGCGCCCCAGGGCGGCGCGGATCTCCAGCAACGACGCGTCGCCGGAGTCTATGAACACTTGCACCAATTCCTGTGCAAAGCTCTGGTCACCGTCGGTCACGTTCATAAAACTCTGCCAATCAACCGCAGAGTCCGCACCGCCAAGAGGCGGCGGCGGGGACTGGGGACTCTCTGCGACGGAGGATCGAGGAGCTGCGGAGGCGAGATGCCGCTCAATGGTCTCGCTCAGCCGCTTGCGATCGAGCGGCTTGGTCAGGTAGTCATCCATTCCAGCTTCGCGGCACTGTTGTTCGGTGCCTTGCATGGCGTCAGCCGTCAGCGCGATGATGGGAATGCGGCTTGCGCCGCGCTCGCGCAGGCGAATTTCCCGCGTCGCCTGATACCCATCCATCACCGGCATTTGGCAGTCCATGAGGATGATGTGATATCGGCCGGTCTCCCACGCGCTAATAGCCTCGGCGCCATTGCTCGCAACGTCAACGTCATAGCCGATCTTTTCCAGAGTTTGGAGCGCCACTTTCTGGTTCACCAAATTATCTTCGGCCAACAGGACGCGCTGATGGCCGAGCATTTCCCGGATCCGTCCGGCAACCACAATGGGTTGCGTGCGCTCATGCCATTTCGCACCCTCCACCGACATGACGTAGCTCAAGCATTCACGCAAGTCGCGCTGCGACACCGGCTTGAGCAGATAAGCCGCAAATCCCAGCGCGGCAAAATCCTCGGCACCGCGGATTGCCTGGGCGGAGGTCAGCAGTACCAGCCGGGTCGCCTTGAGCCGCTCGTCGTTTGCAATTCGCCGGCCGAGCTCAAACCCGTCGCAGTCCGGCATCATATAGTCGAGCACCGCGAGATCGAATTGCCTGCCGCCGTTGATGCTGACCTCAAGGGCCTGTAGGGCGTCGGCGGCGTTGTCGACGCAAATTGAACTCATGCCGAGCAGCGTCAGTTGCCGGTTCAGCACCTCGCGGTTCGTGGCATTGTCATCGACGACCAGTACGTGCCGATTTCTCAGCGGCTCGGGGTTGAAGCGACGGGTTTCCGGCTTGCGGCTCGAAATTCCGAATCGGGCCGTAAACCAAAACACCGATCCGACCCCTTCAGTGCTGTCGACGCCGGAGTCGCCGCCCATCAGCGCGACCAGTCGACGCACGATCGACAGACCGAGCCCCGTACCGCCGTAGTGTCGCGTCGTCGAAGCGTCAAGCTGTGAAAACGGCTGAAACAAGGATTCGATACGGGCTGCCGGAATCCCCATGCCGGTATCGCGCACCTCGCAGCGGATTGTCGTGCCGAGGGCATCGATGGAGACGAGCTTGACGCCGATCGACACCTCACCATCGCGCGTGAATTTGATCGCGTTGCTGCCAAGATTCAGCAGCACCTGACGGACGCGCCCCGGATCGCCAACCAGCTGCTCGGGCATAAGAGGGTCGACGTTGGTGATCAACTCGAGTCCCTTGGCATGGGCTTGGATCGCCAGCAGGCGCGCGACATCGTCCACGATGTTGCGCAAATCCATGTCGATCCGCTCCAGGTCCAGCTTGCCGGCTTCGATCTTCGAGAAATCGAGGATGTCGTTGATAATCGTGAGCAGACCCAGGGCGCTGGCGTGAATCGTCTCCGTTTGATCGCGCTGTGCGCGGTCCAGATGGGTATCCAGCAGCAATTCCGTCATGCCGATGACGCCGTTCATCGGCGTACGAATTTCGTGGCTCATGTTGGCGAGGAACTGCGACTTTGCCTGCACCGCGAACTCGGCCCGCTCCTTGGCCTGCAGCAGTTCGGCATTGGCCAACTCAAGATCGCGCGTGCGCAACGCCACTTGCTCGCTGAGAGCGGCGGCGAGATGCCTGAGGCGTCCCACTCGCCAGCGATAACATGCGCCCGCGGCGACCAGGATGGTGAGGATGCATAGGAGAACGAACCAAACGGTCTCATAGAAGTGCGGTTTGAGCGTGAAGTGAAAGCTCGCTCCCGAGTCGTTCCAAACGCCATCATTGTTGCTGGCGATGACGCGAAACGTGTAGTTCCCCGGCGGGATGCCGGTGTAGTAGGCGGTGCGGCGATTGCCGGCATCCACCCAGCGCTCATCGAATCCTTCGAGGCGGTAGCGGAAGCTCGAGCGCGGTCCGGCAAGCAGACTCAACGCAGCGTAATGGAATTCCCATTGGTGACGGCCGGGACCCACCTCGACACCCGGTATGAGCTGCAGCGGTGAAGCGTCGACAATTACTTGTTCGATCTGTACCCGTGGGGGAAGCGTGTTCCTCCGAATATGCGCCGGGTCCACCGCGACGATACCCCGAATACTGGGGAACCAGAGTCGGCCATCCGGGGTTCGGCAACCCGCCGAACCATTGCCGCCGTCGAATTCAGCGCTGCGCAGGCCGTCCGAAACATCATAGCTCTGAACATCCAGAACCAGCGATTCGCCGCGTGCACGCGCGTCCAGGTCCGCGCGCGGAACGGACGTCAGTCCCTTGTTCGATGTCAGCCATATGCGATGCTGCTGGTCCTCGAGCACTTCCAAGATCGTCTGGCCGAGCGTCCCTCCCGATGCAGCGAGCGACGTGATTCTGCCGTCGCGCCACACCGCGAGGCCTCCCGTCGTGCCGAGCCAGATGACGCCGCGCTCATCCTCGTAAATCGCGCTGACTTGCGCGCTCGGCAGGCCGTCCGCGACCCCTAAGCGCTGCACGTGGTGCGCATCGATCAAAAAGAGTCCGTGCGTGTCTGTCGCCACCCACATCTTGCCGGCCTGGTCTTGGTGGATGAGGCGAACCATTGTAGGGCCCGATACTCCGAGCATGGCCTGCATCGAAGTGACTTTCCCCTTGTCGATGACATCGAGACCGACTTCGGTGCCAACCCAAATGCGCTCCTCGCGATCTTCAGCAAGTTCCCAAACCGTATCGCTGGAAAGACCATTCTGGCGGTTGAATACCGTCATGCGACCGCCGTCGCGCGAGTACATTCCGGCGCCGTATGTTCCGACCCACAGGACACCTTTCCGATCCTCGAC
>Ga0193753_10000462_pt1 | contig 40244 bp, 37 predicted proteins | sample H1c2metaG_FD_144925 | JGI IMG/M metagenome (GOLD analysis project Ga0193753, IMG submission 144925) | Soil microbial communities from a riparian zone of the East river system, Colorado, United States - H1c2 | ecosystem: Environmental > Terrestrial > Soil > Riparian zone | place: USA: East...
GCGGAACTCAAGGACGCCATAGGCAAGCAGATCGCGGGTTACGACGGTCCCGTCAATTTCTATGTCGACAAACTCAGCGAAGGTATCGCGCAGATCGCCGCCGCATTTGCGCCCGAGCCCGTGATCGTGCGCCTCTCGGACTTCAAGTCCAATGAATACGCGAATTTGATCGGCGGCAAGAATTACGAGCCGCATGAAGAGAACCCCATGTTGGGATTTCGCGGCGCATCGCGTTATATCGACAAGGTATTCAGGCCCTGCTTCGAGCTCGAGTGCCGCGCTTTGAAGCGCGTGCGCGATGAGATGGGACTCACCAACGTCCAGGTCATGGTCCCGTTCGTGCGCACCCTGGCGGAAGCGAAGGCCGTGACTCAGCTGCTGGCCGAGAACGGCCTGAAACGCGGCGACAATGGATTGAAACACATCATGATGTGCGAGCTGCCCACCAATGCGCTGCTGGCGGACCAATATCTTGAACATTTCGACGGCATGTCGATCGGCTCCAACGACATGACGCAGCTGGCGCTCGGCTTGGATCGCGATTCAAGCGTCGTCGCGAAGTCTTTCGATGAGCGCGATCCGGCGGTCAAGGCCTTGATGGCCATGGCGATCAAAGCCTGCAAGGCGCAGGGGAAATACGTGGGGATCTGCGGGCAAGGCCCTTCCGATCATCCGGAACTTGCGCGCTGGCTGGTTGAACAGGGCATCGACAGCCTGTCGCTGAATCCGGATACCGTGGTCGAGACCTGGATGTTTCTGGCCAAAGAGGCGCCGAAGTAGCGCCCTTGAGCTTAGAACGGGCGTAGCAACCGATCGCGGTAATATTGCAGTTCGCGGATCGAGTCGCGGACGTCTTCGAGCGCCAGATGTGTCGAGTTCTTTCGAAAGCCCTCGGAGACCGCCGGCGCCCATCGTATCGCCAGCTCCTTGAGGGTGCTGACGTCGAGGTTGCGGTAGTGGAAGAATGCCTCGAGCGCCGGCATGTGACGCGCGAGAAAGCGCCGATCCTGGCAAATGCTGTTGCCGCACATCGGCGATCGCTTCGCATCGACCCAGGCGGCGAGAAACTCCAGCGTGCGCCGCTCGGCCGTGGCCGCGTCGATGTCGCTCGCCAGCACTCGGGCGGCCAGGCCCGAACGGCCATGTTGATTGCGGTTCCAATCATCCATGGCGTTTAATACCGCTTCGCTTTGATGCACGGCGATGACCGGCCCCTCCGCGAGCACATTGAGGTGTTTGTCGGTTACGATCGTCGCGATCTCGATGATGAGATCCGAGTCGGGCTTCAGGCCCGTCATTTCCAAATCGATCCAGATGAGATTGTCGGGAGATTTCATGGCGCTTCAAAAACCTAATTTCCCATGGTAGCAGGCGGCACCGGCACCGTCCTCGCGAGTTTCGGCCGCAGCGTTTTGGTCCAGGCAAACGAGGGCCTCGTACGCTGCGGGCTCAAGGGGCGCAAATTGCGTGTGGTGTGCGGGGACCGGGTTGTCTGGGGCTACCCGCCCTCCGCCGACGGGCCTTCGGTGGAATCGATCGAGCCGCGCCGCAATCTCATCGAGCGAATCGACGCGCGCGGGCGCGCAGAGCCCGTGGCCGCCAACATCGACCGGCTCGCCATCGTGGCGGCGCCCGAGCCTGCGCCGGATTGGTTTCTGGTGGACCGCTATATTGCGGGCGCTGCGCTCAAGGATCTCGACGCGCTGATCATCGTGAACAAAAAGGACCTCGGGACCGGCGCGATCGAGGCACAACTCGACGAGTATCGGCGCCTCAACCTCACCTGCATCGAGGTGAGCTGTCAATCCGCGGACGGCATCGCCGAACTCGTGCAGCAGCTCGCCGGTCAGGTGAACCTGCTGGTCGGCCAATCCGGCGTCGGCAAGTCCTCGCTGGTGAACGCCATCGCCCCGGCGGCCGAAGCACAGACCGCGGAGTTGACGCGCGATGCGGAAGGTCGGCACACGACGACGACGGCACGCTGGTACCAGCTGACCCCGACCTCCGCCATCGTCGATGCCCCCGGCGTCCGCGACTTCGCGCCGCCGGCGCACCTGGTACGCGCCGCGGAGCACGGTTTTGTCGAAATTCATTCGCGCAGCAATCTGTGCCGATTCAAAGATTGCCGGCATATGGAGGAACCGGGATGTGCGGTGCGCACCGCCGTGATCAACCAACAGATCTCGGCCCGCCGTTATGAGAGCTATCGGCGCCTGTTTCGGCTGTATCAGAAGCTGGCGTCTTAGGGCCAATGACTTAGGTGACGGTTGTGCGCCCGGCCAGCGCATGGGCCAGCGTGCCGCCGTCGACGTACTCCAACTCCCCGCCCACCGGAACGCCGTGCGCAATGCGCGATGCCCTGATGCCGAGCCGCAAGGCGAGTTCGCCCAGGTAGTGGGCGGTTGCCTCGCCCTCCGCCGTGGGATTGGTCGCGAGAATCACTTCGCGGACCTCGCCCGCTTTGAGCTGTTCTTCGAATTCATCCAGCCCCAGTTCAGCGGGTCCAACACCGTCGAGCGGGGACAAATGTCCCATGAGCACGAAGTAGCGGCCGCGAAATCCGCCGGACTGTTCGATCGCAACCACGTCTGCCGGCGACTCGACCACGCAGAGCTGCGCCAGATCGCGTTGCGAGGAGGCACAGATCGCACAAAGATCGCTTTCCGTCAGCATGCGGCAGCGTTTGCAATGTCCGACCAGCTGCAGAGCCTCCGCCAGGGCTTGGCTCAAGGTACGGCCGCCGTCGCGATCGCGCTCCAACAGATAGAACGCCATGCGCTGCGCCGATTTCGGTCCGACGCCCGGCAGGCAGCGCAGCGAATCAATCAGGCGCGCAAGCGTCGGGGTGTACTTCATTCAGCCATCCTAGAACGGCAGCTTCATGCCCGGCGGCAGGTTCATTCCCGACATGAGTCCGGAGTACTTCTCCTGAGTGCGCGCGGCAATTTTTCGAACCGCATCATTGATGGCGGCGGTCAACAAGTCCTCGAGCATGTCCTTGTCTTCGCCCAGTAATTTGGGCTCGATCAATACCTTCTTCGCCTCATAGCGTCCGTTCAAGGTGACCTTGACCATGCCCGCGCCGGACTCGCCGGTGACTTCTATTTCAGCCAGTTCGGCCTGCGCCTTCTGCATGTTCTCTTGCATTTGCTGCGCTTGGCGCATCAAATTTCCCAATCCGCCTTTCATCATAAGGAGGCCCTCGCTAGTTCGTTGGTTTTACCGACGCTAAGTCCACGTCGCCGCCGAAGCGCTCGCGCAGCCCTTTGACGGCCGGGTCCGACTCGAACGCACTGGCCGCGCGCGCAATTCTGTCCTGCTCTGCCTGGACCCGCTGCCGGGCGGGCGAGTTCAAATCCGCTTCGGATATTTCGAATGCGACGCGGATATCGCGGCCCAGATACTTGGACAGGCCCTGCACCAGCTTTTCCTCGATGGGGCGGGTGCGCCGATCCGATGCCCCCTGGTCGAGCTTCAGCGTGAGCAGGCTATGCTCGAAACTGGCCGGCACGCAATTCAAGGCCAGTTGGCGCACCATGCCGCTCAAGGCCGCGGCCTCGACGATCATCGTCCAGTTCGCCGCGTCGATGCTCGTCAACCGCGCAGACTCGACGGTCGCAGCCGCGCTGGCCACCGGCACGGCGCGTGCCGCAGTCGCAGGCTTTGACGGTTGCGCCGTCGCTTCCGGCCGAAATGCCAGCATTCGCAGCAATGTCATTTCGAAGCCCACGCGAGGCTCCGGCGCCATGTTCAAGTCACGGCGGCCGCCCAGCGCAATCTGGTAGTACAGCTGGGCATCTTCGGGAGTGATGGCGCGCGCAAGCTGTGTCAACAGCGCGGCATCGAACTCCTCATCCTGGGGAGCGGCTTCGGGAACAATCTGCACGATGGCAATGCGCTGCAGTAATGCCGCCAAATCCACCAGCGCTCGATCGTAGTCAGGTGCGTCGCGATCCAGTTCGCGCACCTCGGCCAACACCGCCGCGCCGTCGCCCCGCGCTATCGCCTCGACCAGCCGGCCGACATGGCCGCGATCAATCGTGCCGAGCATCGATCGCGCGTTGGCTTCGCTGATCGCGCCGCCGCCAAAGGCAATGAGCTGATCCAACAGGCTCAGGGCATCGCGCATGCTGCCCTCGGCGGCGCGCGCGAGCAGCGCGATCGCCGCGGGCTCGAAGGTCAATTTCTCCTCGCCGGCGATATATTTCAAACGCTCGCCGATCAACATGGCGGGCAGACGCTTCAAGCTGAACTGCAGGCAGCGCGATAACACCGTGACCGGCAACTTTTGCGGATCGGTGGTGGCCAGCAGGAATTTCACATGCGGCGGCGGCTCTTCCAGGGTCTTCAGCAGCGCATTGAAGGAATGGTTCGACAACATGTGGACTTCGTCGATCAGGTACACCTTGTATCGGCCGCGGGTCGGCGAGTACTGCACGTTGTCGAGCATATCCCGCGTGTCGTCGACCTTGGTGCGCGAGGCCGCGTCCACCTCGATGAGGTCGACAAATCGCCCTTCGTCAATCTCCTTGCAGGCGGCGCACACGCCGCAGGGCTTGGAACTCACCCCGTTGGTTTCGCAATTCAGCGATTTCGCCAGGATGCGCGCGACCGTCGTCTTGCCGACGCCGCGGGTTCCGGTGAACAGGAACGCGTGATGCACTTTGCCGCTGTCGAGGGCGTTGCTGAGCGCGCGCAGCACGTGCTCTTGCCCGACCATTTCGGCAAACCGCTTGGGGCGCCATTTGCGCGCTAATACGACGTAGCTCATAAGGTATTGTCGCACGCCTTTTGGGAGGCGGCCCGCGCCAGCAGGACTTCGGCGCCCGACTTAAAGCCTCTACCGCTGCTCCCTTCCGGGCCTGACGGGGTTCGTGACCAGTCGTCGCGAAGATGCAAACGCGAGCCACCATAAACTTAGGTGGCCAAAATTTGGCGGAGAGGGTGGGATGGACTCGGGCCGTCCCGGCCCTCGCCCTGCGGGCGCACTGCGTGCGTCCAAAATCGCTCCCGGCGATTTTGTCGAACCCAGGGTTCGAACCCCACCTTCACCGGACAAATACACAAAGTCAGTCTAGACCGATAAAACGCAATATTCTGCCGAAAAAATTTTGGCGGAGAGGGTGGGATTCGAACCCACGAACACGGTTAGGTGTTACACACTTTCCAGGCGTGCGCCTTCGACCGCTCGGCCACCTCTCCTCGCGGCCGCAAGGGTACCGGAGCGGGCACAGGTGATCAAATCCTGGAGCCTGTCTGGGTATTCCCCGTGGCCGCGACCGTGGCAAATTTCGCTTCAGTCGAGGCGGAGCCGACGAAGTTGGGTTTGCTCCCAATGAGGAGGCGACAACGACGAATGAAGCGAAATTTGCCCGGTCCCGAAGGGTTGGCTTGAAGAAGGGCGTCTGCGGTGTTGCGCGGCTTGGGCGTGGAGCCCACCACGCCCGGCGCCGCGCGCCTTGCATCCGCTCCTTCGCCAAGCCAACGCGGCTCATGGGGAATACCCAGACAGGCTCCTAGCCGCTGGCGGCCTTGCTCTGCGGAGCGGGCTTGTAGCGCGGCGGAATATCGTAGCAAAGGTCTTTCGGACCCGGCGGCGGCGGTACATCGGTCACGGTTGGGATGACCAACGCGCCGGCGGTGTTGGGCGAATCGAGCCCCGCAGGCACCTTCAAGGGCGGCGCCGACAGGGCATGCTGGTAATCCTGGGGCGAGTGGCAGTCCGGGTTCAGCTTGCCGAATAGATGACAGCCGCTCATCAAAATGCCCACACCCATCAACACTATGATTCGATCCAGACTCATGCAGCTTGGTCCTCAAGGGTAACTCCGGCGGCCCGCATCGCGCGCAGCACCGTCTCGTGGTGCGCCGCTGCCAATTCGACCAGCGGAAGGCGGATTGCGTTCCCGATCATGCCCATTCTCGCCATCGCCCACTTGACGGGCACGGGATTCGCCTCGACAAACAGATCCTTATGTAAAGGCTGCAAACTCGCGTCAATGGTCCGCGCCCCAGCCAAATCGCCCGCAAGGGCCGCTCTGCAGGCCTCATGCATCCGTCGGGGCGCGACATTTGCGGTCACGGAAATGACGCCGCGCGCGCCGGCGCCCATTAAATCAATCGCCGTGGCATCGTCCCCCGACAGCACTACGAACTCCGGCGGACAGACGCTCAAAATCTCGCGCGCCCGGCTCAACGAGCCCGTCGCTTCCTTGATCGCCACAATGCGAGGGTGCCGTGCGAGACGCGCGACAGTGCCCGGTAAGAGATCCACTGCCGTTCGGCCGGGCACATTATACAGAATAATCGGCACCGCGGAGGCATCGGCTGCCGCAGTGAAGTGCCTCAAAAGACCTTCCTGCGGAGGCTTGTTGTAGTACGGCGTCACCAGCATGACCGCGTCCACACCGAGCCGGGACAAGCTTCGGGTACGATCCACGGTCGCTTCGGTCGAATTCGAACCCGCGCCGACGATGACTTTGAGCTTTTCGCGGCAGCGCGCCACTGCGCGGTGCGTCAACTCCTCGACTTCGGCCGGGGAGAGCACCGCTGATTCGCCGGTGGTTCCGGCCACGACGATTCCTTCGGTGCCCTCGCGCATGTGAAAGTCCAGCAAGCTGTCCCATGCGGGCAAGTCCAAAGCCCCGTCGGCCGTCATCGGGGTCACGATCGCTACCATGCTTCCGCAAAACATCCGAAGGACTCCGCAGGAAATATCGCTACCTTAAGTGTCTAACAGCACCTAAGGCAAGCGCCCATCCGGTAGAATTTACGCCGATGAAACAACATATCGTCATTTCCGCCGTCGGCGGCGACCGCGTCGGCATGGTCCATGAGCTCTCCAAGGCTATTGCCGACTGTGGCGGGAGCATCAGCGAAAGCCGCATGACCTCGCTTGGCAACGAGTTTGCCATGCTGCTGCTGGTCAACGGCAATTGGCACACGCTTGCCAAACTTGAAGGCGAGTTCAAGAAGCTCGCCGACGCCACGGGCATGAATATTCAGTTGCGGCGCACCGAAGAACGCTCTGCGCGCAACGACATGCTGCCCTACTCCATCGACGTGGTTTGTCTCGATCAGACCGGCATCGTCGCCGGGCTTTCCGGCTTCTTCGCGCAGCGCGGCGTCGACATTGCCGAGTTGTCGACGCGTTCCTACGCAGCGGCTCACACCGGCGCCCCGATGTTCTCCGTACAGATGATCGTCAATGTTCCCAGCCGGCTGCATATCGGGGTGCTGCGCGAGGAATTCATGGATTTCTGCGATCACCTCAACTTGGACGCCATTTTTGAACCCGTGAAAAGCTAGGAGCCGGGACCCATGAGCAAGATCGAAATCGGCAAGAAAGCGCCGCAGTTCACCCTCGAGGGCACGGGTGGGACCTGGTCGCTCGAGGACGGCAAGGGAAACGCCGTCGTCATTTACTTCTACCCGAAGGACAACACCTCCGGGTGCACCCAGCAGGGTCTGGACTTCGCCGCGTTGCACGCGCAGTTCAAGAAGTCCAAGGCGATGGTGTTGGGTATTTCGCCGGACAGCGTTGCCTCGCATGAAAAATTCAGGAAGAAAATGTCGTTTCCGTTCGAGCTGCTCAGCGATCCTGATCAAAAGGTCTGCAATCTGTACGAGGTTTTCAAGGAAAAGAGCATGTATGGCAGAAAGTACATGGGGGTCGAGCGCAGCACGTTTTTGATCGACGGCAAAGGTGTTCTGCGGCACGAATGGCGCAAGGTAAAGGTGAAGGATCATGCCGGGGCCGTATTGGCTGCGGTGAAGACGCTGTGACCGGCAACGTGCGGCCGCTCGGAGCCGCTGTATTGAAAAACCGCCAAGGCAAAGCCGAGCGCCGAATATTCGTGCTCGACACCAATGTGCTGATGCACGATCCCACGGCCATCTTTCGATTCGAAGAGCACGACATCTATATTCCGATGACCGTGCTCGAGGAACTCGACGCAGGCAAGAAGGGGCTGTCGGAGCCGGCACGCAACGTTCGTCAGGTCAGCCGCTTTCTCGACGAGCTGATGCAGGGCGCAACCAAGAAACAGATTGACCGCGGGCTCGCACTGCCCACGGCCGTGCCCATCAATCACGGCAAACGGCCGCCCGGCGGCCGCCTGTTCTTCCAGACTCAACTGCTGGAATCAGTGCTGCCGGACAGCCTCCCCGGCCATGGCGCCGACAACGCCATTTTGGCCAACACCCTGGCGCTGCAGCAGAAATTTCGCAATGTGAAAGTCACGCTGGTTTCGAAAGACATCAATCTGCGCATCAAAGCGGCCATTTTGGGCGTGCATGCGGAGGACTACTCCAGCGACAAGACCATCGAGGATGCGGACTTGCTGGTCAGCGGGGTGCAGCAGCTGCCGCAGAATTTCTGGGAAAAACACGGCAAGGGGATGGAGTCATGGCAGCACCAGAGCCGCACCTATTACCGGGTGCGCGGCCCGCTGGTGCGCGAGTGGAAGACCAACCAATTCGTCTATGACGCCGGTGCGAACGGCGTGGAAGCCATCGTGCGCAAGCTCGAGTCGGATTCCGCAATCCTGGAACTGACCACCGACTACACTACCGAACGCAATAATGTGTGGGGCGTGACTGCGCGCAATCGCGAGCAGAATCTGGCGCTGAATCTGTTGATGGATCCTGAGATCGATTTTGTCACGGTGCTGGGGCCCGCCGGCACGGGCAAGACGCTGCTGACCCTCGCAGCCGGACTCGCGCAAACGCTGGATCACAATCGCTTCAGTGAAATCATCATGACCCGCGTCACCATTCCCTTGGGCGAGGACATCGGGTTTCTGCCCGGCACCGAAGAGGAAAAAATGGAGCCCTGGATGGGGGCGCTCATGGACAATTTGGAGGTCCTGACGCAGAGCCAACCCGGCGGCACCTGGGGCCGGGGCGCCACGAACGACTTGCTACGGCACCGCATCAAAATCCGTTCCTTGAACTTCATGCGCGGCCGAACATTCCTAAACCGCTTCATCATCATCGATGAGGCCCAGAACTTGACACCCAAGCAAATGAAAGCACTGGTCACGCGGGCCGGCCCCGGCACGAAAATGGTGTGTTTGGGCAATATTGCGCAGATTGATACGCCCTACCTGACCGAGACCACGACGGGGCTCACCTATGTGGTCAACCGGTTTCATGGCTGGGCGTTTTCGGGACATATCACGTTGGTTCGCGGCGAGCGTTCGCGCCTTGCCGACTATGCATCCGAAGTTCTTTGATTTTGCTTCTTTTTTGAGCGAACTTTGGTTTCCGCCTACACTCCAAGGCTAGGGACGCCAAATGTCAGCGCTGAAATCCATATCCGCCCTTCTCCTCGCCGCTGCCGTCGGTGCCAGCGCGAGCGTGGCGTATTCCCAAGGGGTCGGGCAGTCCTTTAAGAACTACGGTGGTCAGGATCTGCCTGAATTGGGCAGTCCCGCCAACGCCGCGATTTCCATCGAAGATGAGTATCACGCCGGCTTGCAATTCGTTAACGAGATTCGCAAGGCGGGCGTCATTCTCACGGATCCTGAAGTCAGTCAGTACGCGCAAGAAATCGGCCACAGCCTTTCAAGTCATGCGGAAGAAGGCCAGCACCAGTTCTACTACTTCGTTATTCGCGACCCAGAAATCAACGCCTCCGCAATTCCCGGCGGATTCGTGATCATCAACAGCGGCCTGATCACATCGACGCGCAACGAGAACGAATTGGCGGGCGTGCTGGCACACGAGACCGCGCACGTCACTCAACGTCATATCGTGCGCCAGATCGTCGATCAAGGACACGAAGGACTGTTGGCCTCCGCCGCGATGCTGGCGGCTGTGTTGTTAGGAGCGACCGCAGGCCGCGGCTCGCCCGATGCGATCCAGGGCGCCATCATGGCGGGCCAGAGCGCCATGATTCAGCACCAGATCAATTACACGCGCGGCAGCGAGTTTGAAGCGGATCGAATCGGCATCAGCACCATGGCGGATGCCGGCTACGATCCGTTGGGAATGGCCAGCTTCTTCGACTACATGGGGCGCACCGGTCCGGAACCGAGCCGCATCAATGCCGTGCAATTCCTGATCGATCACCCGATTTTCTCGGATCGCGTCGCCGAGGCACAGGATCGAGCAAGTCAAATCGGCCGGATCCATCATGAAGATTCCCTCGGATACCTGCTGATTCGAGAGCGCTTGAGAACAGTGGCGGGCGACCCGCAGGCGTCCCGGCAGTACTATGTGAATCTGCTGAAGAATGGCGGCGGCAAAACCCTGCAAGAACGCTATGGCAAGGATGTGGCGGAGATTGCAATCCGCAATCCCGCCGCGGCGATCGCCGATCTGCAGGATCTTGTTCATGATTTTCCCAAAGTCACCCAGTTTTACGGCGCGCTCGGCCAGGCTTACGCCGCGAACAACCAGTACAAAGAATCCGCCGCCGTGCTCGAAAGAGCGATGATTTTATTCCCGCGCAATGTTCCGATCACGATCCGCTTGGCGGAAACATTGATGCATTCAGGCGACAACAAGCGCGCCCACATGGTGTTGCTGGACTTGTTCAATAACGTTGAGCCCACGCCGGATCAGACCCGCCTCATCGCCAGAGCCGCGAGCACTGCCGGCGACTACGCCGACTCCTACGCCTATATGGCGGAGTTTTATCTCATGACCGGCAATCTGAATATGGCATCCAACCAGCTGCAGCTTGCGTTGACGCTGCCGGGACTGGATGCGGTGCAACGTGCGCGCTACAGCGCGCGTCTCGAAGAAGTGCGCGCGGCCATGCCGAAAAATAACAGAAACTCGGTCGCGGACGATCGCAACGGCAACAGCGGCCGCTACTGATCTGCTGTCAAGCCCTCCAATTCCCGCAAGTTAGTGTATCTTTGGCCTAACGAGAATTAGGAGAGATTCAAAATGGGAAGAGTGAGCTGCGCATGCGTGGTGCTTACGGGCGTCCTGATCGCGGCCATGACGGGCTGCGTCGCGCTGCCCCCCAATGCAAAACCGGCTCCTCAGGATCCGTGGGAATCGTGGAATCGCGGCGTCTACAAGGTCAACGATAAACTCGATCGCGCCGTCGCCAAGCCCATTGCGCGCACCTATGTGCGCGCCGTGCCTGCGCCTGCGCGCACCGGCGTCAGTAATTTCCTGTCGAATCTGCACACCACAACCGTCATGGTCAACGATGCTTTGCAGGGCAAATTCGGTGCGGCAGCCAATGATTTCGCACGGTTGATCGTCAATACCACCGTTGGATTCGGCGGATTGCTGGACCCCGCCAGCCAAATGGGCTTGGATAAGAACGACGAGGACTTCGGACAGACCTTGGGCCATTGGGGCGTGCCGCCGGGTCCATTCCTGGAGATACCGCTATTAGGCCCCTCCGACACCCGTGACGGACCCGGGAGAGTCGTCGATATTTTCACGGGACCGACGCACTACATCGACAACAATTGGATTTCATACGGGATTTACGGGGTGGGTCTGGTCGATGCGCGCGCAGGGCTGCTGCCGCTCGATGAAACATTGCAAAAAGTCTACGACCCCTATGCCTTTGTGCGGGATGCCTATCTGCAGCGGCGCGCCTACCTGGTGTCCGACGGCAAGGTGACGGACGAAGTGCTCGTCGATCCGGGCGCCGATGACCCGGATGCGGCCGCCCCCGCCCCGCCGCCGCAAACACCCGCGCAGCAAACGCCGCCGGAATCGGAAAAGAAGCCCTAAGCCGAGAGCGAGGCTACCGGGAGTCAGTCCGGCGGATTGTTTGCCTTGAGAAAGTCCACCGTGGCTTGCAGCATTTGCAAACGTGTTTCGCTGCGCGACAGCCAATGATCTTCGCGCTTCAGGGTCACCAACGTTGCCGACTTCCCGGCGTGCTTCAACGCGCTCAGCATGACATCGCTTTGCTCGAAGGGGACCACGGTGTCATCTCGGCCATGAACCAGCAGTACCGGAACCGTCACGGCGGCGACATGTTCTATCGGTGAAATCGCAATGAGCGCCGGATCGCTCTGACCTTCCGTGCCCATGAAGCGGTCCCAGTAGCGTTGGCTCAACCCACCCCTGTTGGCGATCGTCCAATTGCGAAATCGACGCAGGTCCGACAACCCCGCGACCGAAACCGCGCAACGATACACGCCCGACTCGACGGTGACGCCGGCGAGAGCCGCGTATCCGCCATAGCTGGCCCCCACGATGCAGACGCGTTTTGGATCGATGATGCCCTCACGCGCAAGATAGCGCACGCCGTCGGACAAGTCGGTTTGCATCTTGCGGCCCCACTCGCCAAAGCCCGCCTGCAGGAATTTTGAGTTCAGAATCGAACCGCGGAAGTTGGGCTGGAGCACGGCGTAGCCCTGCGCGGCAAGCGCCTGTGACCACCAGTCGAAGTGGAACGTGTCGGCGGAAGCAGGGCCGCCGTGCGGCAAGACGATCAGCGGCAGATCTTTTCCGGAGCCGGCGGGCAGCGTCAAAAACGCAGGAATCGCGAGGCCGTCGGCCGCTGGGTAGCTGATGGCCTTCCTTTCGGCCGGCGCAACAACCTCCTCATAGACGCGCCCCAGAATCGCCGCGTGATGACTGTACCAATCGTAAAGTGCGAAGACATAGCCGTCCTTGGGACCGAATATTTTCAAAACCAGCCTGGTGAAATCGTCCGAATGAGACTCGAGTTCTACGCGTTCATTGGGAAATGCGCGCAGCACCGCATTCCAGTGAGCCTGCAACTCGTTGTCGAAAAATACATATTCGCTGCTGCCAACCTCGCGAATGCCGCCGATGATCCGCCCCGTTTTGCGATCTTGGATTATCCTCGAGAAAGACTCGCCCCTCCCGAGCGGCGAACCCCAGGTATTGTCGGCCAGATTGAGCGGCCGCCACTGAGTAGCGCCGTCAACCACGAATTGCACAATGAGGCTGCGGCCGTCAGCGCTGAATCCGACGACTTGCGGCCTGTCGATTGCCGCGGTCCCGGATGCGGCCAAGGTCCAGTGACCGTCCTTGCGGGACTTGATCTCCCAGAGTTCCTTGGCGTCCTGATACGTGGATTGCGCCGCGATGTTTCCCGATTCATCCATAAACCATTCGGTGCCGAGCTCCCCCGCCTCATCGACCAATCGCGCGCGGCGATCCGGATAGCCAACTGCAAATAGGCAGGAAACCGTTCTGTTGGTCACGCAGTACCCGCGTGAATACAGGATCATGCGGCCCGAAACTTCACGTAGCGACGGACTGTCTGTAATCACATTGAAGGTTCGAACCTTGGAAACTGCAAAAGTAATTGGATCGAGCTTCTGCCTGCTGATATTGAAGTTGACGATCTCGTGCCACTCGCTCGTAGGTCCGATAAAACCAAAGGGCGGCGGACTGGTCAGGGAGCCTGTTATGAGCAGATTGTCCTCATCGATCCACTCCAGTGCCCGCAACTTCGCCTCGCCGACGCGTACTCCGCTCAGCATTTCCGGCTTGGTCACGGCGGCAACAGCCAGGATACGAGAGTCGCCGATGGTCTTGATAAACGCGAACTTGCTTCCGTCCGGCGAAATGACGACGTCCTCGAGGCTCGGCAGCCGGCCGAAGGCCGCAAGCGGTGCGGTCTCAGCCGCCGCCGCCGGACATGGGATCAGGCAGGCAACGGCCGTGCAGGCCGTGGCGAACAGTGTAGCGAGCGAATATGGTGGATTTCTTATTGTTCTTTCCATCTCTGACAGCGCCATCCTATCCGGCTGTCAGCGAGGCTACCAGCACTAGTTCGGCGGATTATTTGCCTTGAGGAAGTCCACGGTGGCTTGCAGCATTTGCAAGCGTGTTTCGCTGCGCGACAGCCAATGATCTTCGTGCTTCATGGTCACCAATGTCACCGACTTCCCGGCGCGCTTCAAGGCACTCAGCATGACATCGCTTTGCTCGTAGGGGACGACCGTATCATCGCGGCCGTGAACCAGCAGCACCGGAACCGTCACGGCGGCGACATGCTCGATCGGTGAAATCGCGATGAGCGCCGGATCGTTCTGATCCGCCGTCCCCATAAAGCGGTCCCAATAACGCTGCGTCCAGCCCACCTCGTTGGCGACGGTCCATTTGCGAAACCGGCGCAAATCCGAAATGCCCGCCACCGACACCGCGCAGCGATACACGCCTGACTCGATGGTAACGCCGGCCAGAGCAGCATAACCGCCATAGCTTGCCCCCACGATGCAGACCCGCTTCGGATCGATGATGCCCTGGTGCGCAAGGTAACGCACGCCGTCGGACAAGTCGGACTGCATCTTGCGGCCCCACTCGCCAAAGCCCGCCTCCAGGAATTTTGAATCGAGAATCGAGCCGCGGAAATTAGGCTGCAATACCGCGTAGCCTTGCGCGGCCAGCGCCTGCGACCACCAGTCGAAATGCAGAGTGTCCGCGGAGGCAGGTCCCCCGTGCGGCAGGACAACGAGCGGCAAATCTTTTCCCGGGGAGGCTGGTAGCGTCAAAAATGCGGGGATGGTCATGCCGTCCGCGGCCGGATAGCTAACGGCCTTCACGTCCGCCGGCGCGGTCACCTCCTCGTAAACCCGCCCCAGTATCGTCGCATGATGGTGATACCAATCGTAAAGCGCGTAGACATAGCCGTGCTTGGGACCGAAGATTCTCAATACGAGCCTCGAGAAATCGTCCGAATGAGACTCGAGCTCCACGCGTTCGTCGGGGAATTCGCGCAGCACCGCATTCCAGTGCGCCTGCAGCTCGTTGTCGAAAAATACGTATTCGCTGCTGCCAACCTCGTGAATGCCGCCAATGATGCGGCCGGTCTTGCGATCTTTGATCGTTCCCGAGAATGAAGCGCCGTGCGCGAGCGGCGGTCCCCAGGTGTTGTCCGACAGATTCAGCGGTCGCCATTCCGGGTCACCGTTGACCACAAATCGCACAATGATGCCGCTGCCGTCGCCGTTGAATCCGACCATCTCCGGCGTGTCGATCGGTGCGGTGCCGGAGGCAACCACGGTCCAATGGCGGTCCTTGCGGGTTTTGATTTCCCAGAGCTTTTTCTCGTCGCGATAGGTGAATTGCGCCGCGATATTTCCGGATTCGTCCACCAACCAATGGGTGTCAGGCTCCCTGCCCTCATCGACCAAGCGGACGCGGCGCTCGGGATAGGCAAATGAAAATAAGCACGGTACCGTGCCCTCACGCACGCAGTATCCGCGCGTAAACAGCGTCGAGTGGCCCGACACCTCGCGCCTTGACCAGCCGCCGGTTACCACGTTGAAGGTCTCTAGGTGGTCCAGATTGAATGACAGAGGGCGGACCTTCAGCTTGCTGAGTTCGAAGTTGACGAGTTGATACCACTCGCGCGTTGCCCCGATAAAACCAAAGGGCGGCGGACTGGTGCTCGAAACGGTGGCAATAATATTGTCGTCGTCGATCCAATCGACATCTCGCAGCTTGGTCTCGCCAACGACGACGGCGCCTATGACTTCGGTCTTGCTCAGCGGAAGGACAATGAGCTTCCGGCTCTCGCCGTTGGTCCGAACGAATGCGATCTTGGTGCCGTCGGGAGAAATGGCCACATCTTCCAAGGCGGGAAGATGGCCGAAAGCCGCGAGTGGAACGGCATCGGCCGCGGCGGCCGGGTGCCAGCCAAGGCAGGCCGTCGCCATGCAAGCCGTGATTGCGGCAAAGAGCGAGCCCCACGAGGGCTGTTCAGGTCTTTTACTTATTTCCATCCCTGGCGGCCTCTACGGGCTTTCCTAAAACGGTCGGTAGTATCCTATCCTGCCGTCAGCAATTCTTCCACATCGCTCAGGCGCGCGAGTTGATGCAACTGGGTCGGAATATTTTCGTAGCGCAAGCTCTTGGTCGCCGCTCGCGCGATGCTCAGCCATTCGATCAGCAAGGCGAGGCCTGAACTGTCGCTATCCTTGACCCCGGACAGATCGATGACGGCGGCCCGGCCATCGGCAATGGCTTCGCTTCCCGACTTCAGCAAGTCGGTCACCGTCGTAAAATGCAGAACGCCATTGACCTTGGCGCGCTCACCATCCTGCATCTCGAAGTCAGCAGTGAGAACGGCGCTGCTCAATGCGGGACCGCCGCCCCGGCAGAGCCCACGTGGCCTTCCTTTTCCAATCGACTGATCACATCGTCCAAGCCCTTTTGCTGGATCTCGGACGCGAAATCGGTGCGGAAGCTCTTGACGTAGGAAATGCCCTCAATCACCACATCCCAGGCCTTCCAGCCGTCGGGCGTTTTTCGCAGGCTGAAACTCACGGGCACCTTGTCGCCCGAGGACTTCTTGACTTCCGTTCGGACGGTCGCGGTCGTGTCGCTCGCTTCGCCCTTGTACGGTAGAACGATGAACCGATCGCCGGTAAAATCGATCAACGCCGCCCCATAATTTCGCAGCAGCGAATGATAGAAGGCATCGACAAAGCGCTTGCGTTGCTCGGGGGTTGCCGTGCGCCAGCTTTGTCCCAGAACCAGCCGGGCCGAATATTCAGTGTCGAAATTCGGCAGCAGCACATTCCCCACCAGCGCGTCGAGCTTGGCGGGATCGGCCCGGTACATGGCTCGGTTTGCGTCCAACTCCTGAAGCATCTTCTTGGCGGAATTCTCCACCAGTTGCTGAGGCGTAAGTGCGCTCGCGTTGGGCGCGGCTGGTGTGTCGGCGGCATTTGCGCTCAACGCCAGCATCGAGACCAACACGCTCAAGATGACAAATCTGTTCATTTCGTTTTCTCCGTCGCTTTCGAATCCGCAGGCGCGGGCCTCTGCTCGTCCGCCTTGGATTTGGTGAAATTCGCCAGGACCTGGCCGATTAGATTTTCCAAAACAAATGCCGATTGCGTAAAGTCAATTTGACTCTTGTCCTTGAGGTAGGTATCCGCGCCGCCCGCGGTAAGTCCGATGAATTTTCCGCCCAAGAGGCCCTGGGTGTAGATGCTGGCATCGCTGTCGGTGGGAATCTTGTTGAAGCGCTCGTTCAATCGCAGCAAGACGACCGCCTTGTACTCGTTGGAGTCGAAGTCGATCCTCGTCACGCGCCCGACTTCAACGCCCGACATGGACACCGGAGCGCCGACTTTCAGATCCCCGACATTGTCGAACTTCGCCGTCACTTCATAGTGAGGCGGACCAAACCAGGAGAGCCCGCGGCTCGTGGTCTGCGTGGTGAGAAAGAACAGTGCCGCGAATCCCAGCAGCACAAATGAGCCGGTGCCTAGATTCAACGTGCGTGACTTACGCATAGCATCACTCCTACAAAAACGCTGCGGTGATCAAATAGTCCAGGAACAGAATCACCACCGCCGAGGTAACGACCGTACGTGTGGTGGCTCTGCCGACGCCCTCCGCAGTGGGCGTCGCATAATATCCCTGGTAGACGGCAATGAGGCTGCAGGCCACGCCAAAGACCAGGCTCTTCACGATGCCTTCGGTGACATCCGACAGGCCGACCGCGGCACGCATCTGCGACCAGAAGCTGCCGGAGTCGACTCCCATGATCTGTACGCCGACCAGCTGGGCGCCGTAAATGCCGATGACGCTGAAAATTGCGGCCAGGAGCGGCATGGAAATGACGCCGCCCAGGAACCTCGGCACGACCACGCGTTGAATGGGATCGACCGCCATCATTTCCATGGCCGAGATCTGATCCGTGGCGCGCATCAAACCCAGTTCGGACGCCAATGCCGTGCCGGCCCTGCCGGCAAAAAGCAACGCGGTGACGACAGGTCCGAGTTCCTTGACGAGGCCAATGGTCGCCGCCGTGCCCAGCGCTTCTTCCGAGCCGAAGCGCTGCAGCAGCTGAAATCCCTGCAAGCCCAACACCATCCCGACGAACAGGCCGGACAGCATGATGATGACCAGGGAAAAGGCGCCCGAGTTGAAGATCTGTTGCGAGATCAGGCTGAATCGCAACAAGGCGCGCGGTGAATTGACCACCAGCCGAAATAGAAAATGTACGACCGAGCCCAGGCCTTCAAGGGCCTCGGTAAAGCTTTCCCAGAGTTCCTTGAACATGCTCAAAGAGCCTCTTTGCGCGACATCAGTTCATCGAAATAATCCGGCGCCGGAAAGTGAAACGGCACCGGTCCGTCCGCCAGACCCCCGATGAACTGTCTGACGATTTCAGTTGGATTGGACTTGAGTTCCTGCGGTGAGCCGCCCGCGACCACCTTGCCGCCGGAGAGCAGAAATACCTGGTCCGCGACCGAGGAAATCTCCGAGACATCGTGCGACACGACGATGCTGGTGATCCCGAGCGTATCGTTCAAGCGGCGAATCAGGCGCAAAATCACGCCCAGGGAGATGGGATCCAAGCCGACAAAAGGCTCATCGTAAATCAGCAGATCAGGGTCCATGACAATGGCCCGCGCGAGCGCGACTCGCCGGCTCATTCCACCTGACAATTCCGCGGGCATCAGCTCCGCGGCGCCTCGCAAGCCCACCGCTTGCAGTTTGGTGAGCACCAGTTGCCGGATCAGCCGCTCGGTCAGATCGGTGTGCTCGCGCAACGGAAATGCGACGTTCTCGAACACGCTCAAATCGGTCAGTAGCGCGCCATTCTGAAATAGCATTCCCATCTTGCGGCGCAGTACATACAAATCTGCGCGCGACAGGGTCCGCATATTCGCGCCGGCCACTTCGATCTCGCCATTGTCCGCCAGCACCTGTCCCGTGATCAGCCGCAGCAGCGTGGTCTTTCCGGTGCCGCTGGGACCCATCACGGCGGTGATCTTGCCGCGCGGAATCTGGATATCGAGACCCGCGAACACGGGGCGCCCGTTTACCGCGTAATCCAGATTCCGAATATCAACGATGGTGGCGGATGGGTTCAATGTTTTGACTACGCAGCCGCGTCGGAAAGACGCGGCCGTGGGCGCCGGTCCTTACGCCGCAGATTCCAAGGCGGCACTGTACTCGCCCACCGCCGCCAGTCCATTGAGTTTCGCCCGCTTCGACAGCGCCTTCTGGCCTGCGGCGAATCCGCTGGCCTTGCCGCCCCACGCATTCAACGCGTCTTCTTGTAGAGCGCGCCCGTAGCTGAAGGTCAGTGCCCACGGCAAAGGTCCCGCTGCATGCATGAGGTTCAAGTGGAGCGTGGCGTCGACCGGGCTTTGGCCGCCGGACAGAAACGCGATGCCGGGCACCGCGGAGGGCACCTGGCGCTTGAGCGTGCGAACCGTCGCTTCGGCGATGCGTTGCGGCGTGGCCTGGTCGGCGCATTTCTTGCCGGGGATGACCATGTTCGGCTTCAGGATCATGCCCTCTAACGAGACGCGTGCGGCAAACAGGTGACTGAATACACTATCGAGCACCGCGTTCGTGACCTCCTCGCAGCGCTCCAGAGGATGCGCGCCGTCCATGAGCACTTCCGGCTCCACAATGGGGACGATCCCCGCCTCTTGGGCGAGCGCCGCGTAGCGCGCCAGCCCTTCCGCGTTGGCGTCGATGGCGTAGCGGCTGGGTATTCCTGAATCGATATTGATCACGGCGCGCCATTTGGCAAAGCGCGCGCCCAGCTTGTGGTATTCGGCAAAGCGCTCACGCAGGCCGTCGAGACCCTCGGTCATCGTCTCGCCCGGGAACCCTGCCAGCGGCTTGGCGCCCAAATCCACCTTGATGCCGGGGATCATGCCGGCCTTGGCGAGATAGGCTGGGAACGGGACGCCATCCTTGGTTTTTTGACGCAGCGTCTCCTCATACATGATGACGCCGCTGATGTAATCCTTGGCGCCCGCAGCGCTGAACAGCATCTCGCGGTAGGCCCGGCGATTCTCCTCGGTTGACTCCAACTTGATGGTGTCAAAGCGCTTTTTGATGGTGCTGCTGCTTTCGTCGGCGGCCAGTATTCCGCGATTTTTGGCGACCATACCGCGGGCAATGGTGTTCAGCTCTCCAATATTCATGTCTTACGCGTCTCTTTTTTAGATTGAGGGTTAACTTAAGCCAAGGATAACAAACCTGGCTTCGGTCCGCCCTCCGGCTGGAACTCAACGCCAAATAGGACTAAACTAGTCCTACATGAATCTCCGACCGGAGGGGCCTTAATTTATGCTGCGTATGGGAAAAATGACGGATTACGCGACCGTCGTACTCGCCAGTTTAGCGCAAGAGCCCGCTACGCATCGCGCTGCAACTGAACTCGCAGAGCGCACGCGCCTGAGCCGGCCGACAGTCAGCAAGGTCCTCAAGGGTTTGCAGCGTGCCGGGCTGGTGATTTCATCCCGCGGCGCGCAGGGGGGCTACCGCCTGGCGCGCAGGCCCACAGAGATCACGGCGGCGCAGATTATCGATGTGTTTGAGGGACCCATTGCCATTACCGAGTGCAGCGGCGCGTCCAGCCAATGCGGCATCGAACGGCTGTGCCGAGTGGGCGGCGCCTGGCAGCGCGTCAATGCGGCCATTCGCCGGGCGCTGGAGGACCTCACGCTGCACCAACTCGCGGGGCTCGATTCCGCGGGCGTGCGTATTGCCGATCTTGCGTCTGAAATACACGTGAATACTTGAAACATGCCCCCATCTACTCAACGTCTGAACCATCTGGAACACCGTGTCTAGCAAGTCTCTAGAAGTCGAAGCCCTTGTCGGTCAGAAATATCGCCACGGGTTCATCACTGACATCGAGTCGGACAGCCTGCCTCCCGGTCTCGACGAAGATGTCGTGGCCGCGATTTCCCTAAAGAAACGCGAACCGCAGTTCCTGCTCAATTGGCGGCTCAAGGCGTTTCGCCATTGGCTGACCATGCGCGAACCCACCTGGGCGCACGTGCACTACAAGCCCATCGACTACCAGGACATTTCCTATTATTCCGCCCCCCGGGCGCCGGCCAATGCGCCGAAGAGTCTGGAAGAGGTGGATCCGAAGCTGCTCGCCACTTACGAGAAACTGGGCATCCCGCTGCATGAACGCGCGCGCCTGGCCGGCGTCGCGGTCGACGCGGTCTTTGACAGTGTTTCGGTAGCGACGACCTTCAAGGAAAAACTCGGCAAAGCCGGCGTCATTTTCTGTTCCTTCTCGGATGCCGTGCGCAATCATCCTGAACTGGTCGAACGCTACCTCGGCACGGTCGTACCCACGGGCGACAATTTTTTCGCGGCGCTCAATTCGGCGGTGTTCTCCGACGGATCGTTCGTTTATGTGCCGCCCGGTGTGCGTTGCCCGATGGAACTGTCGACCTACTTTCGGATCAATGCGGCAAAGACCGGGCAGTTCGAACGCACGCTGATCATCGCCGCCGAAGGCGCGTCGGTGAGCTATCTGGAGGGCTGCACCGCGCCCATGCGCGATGAGAACCAACTGCACGCCGCCGTGGTCGAGTTGGTCGCGCTCGACGATGCGCAGATCAAGTACTCAACCGTACAGAACTGGTACCCGGGCGATGAGAACGGCCTGGGTGGAATTTACAACTTCGTCACCAAGCGGGGCGAATGCCGCGGCCGCAATTCCAAGATCTCGTGGACGCAGGTCGAAACCGGTTCGGCGATCACCTGGAAATATCCGAGCTGCGTGCTCAAGGGCGAGAACTCGGTCGGCGAGTTCTATTCGGTCGCGGTGGCGAACAATTATCAGCAGGCCGATACCGGCACGAAAATGATCCATATCGGCCGCAACACCAAGAGCACCATCGTGTCGAAGGGCATTTCCGCCGGTCATGCGGAGAATACCTATCGCGGGCTGGTGAAGATTCTGCCGAGCGCCGCGGGCGCCCGCAATTTCACCCAGTGCGATTCGCTCTTGATGGGTCCGAAATGCGCGGCCCACACCTTTCCTTACATGGAAGTGAAGAACCCCACTGCGACCGTCGAGCATGAGGCCAGCACCTCCAAGATCGGCGAGGATCAATTGTTTTATTGCCTGCAGCGGGGAATTTCCGCCGAGGACGCGGTCAATATGATTGTGAGCGGATTCTGCAAGGTGGTGTTCAAGGAGCTGCCGATGGAATTTGCCGTCGAGGCGCAGAATCTGCTGAGTGTGAGTCTGGAAGGAGCCGTCGGCTAGGCGGCCAAAGAGAGAACTATCTTGCTTGAAATTTCCGATTTGACTGCCCGCGTCGCGGGCAAAGACATCCTCAACGGCGTCAACCTTACGGTCAACGCCGGCGAGGTGCACGCCATCATGGGGCCGAACGGCTCGGGCAAGAGCACGCTCGCGCAGGTTCTGGCCGGGCGCGAGGACTATGAAGTGACGCGCGGCACGGTGACCTTCGAGGGCCGCGATCTGTTGGCGATGCGCGCCGAGGAGCGGGCCCGCGCGGGCCTGTTTCTCGGCTTTCAATATCCGGTCGAGATCCCCGGCGTCAACAATGTGTACTTGCTGAAGGCCGCGCTCAATGCGAAGCGCAAGGCGGCAGGCGAACCCGAGGTGGATGCATACGATTTTCTCGCATTGATTCGCCAAAAAATGAAATTCATGCAGATGAGCGAATCGTTTCTGACCCGCGGCGTGAACGAGGGATTCTCCGGCGGCGAGAAGAAGCGCAACGAGGTCCTGCAGATGCTCGTGCTCGAACCGAAATTGGCGATTCTGGACGAAACCGATTCGGGACTCGATATCGATGCACTCAAAGTCGTTTCCAAGGGCGTGAACAGCCTGCGCGATCCCAAGCGCGCCGTCGTGCTGGTCACGCACTATCAACGCCTGCTGGACTACGTGGTCCCGGATCAGGTGCACGTGCTGTCCGGCGGCCGTATCGTGAAGTCCGGCGACAAGTCCCTCGCGCAAGAGCTCGAACGCCGCGGCTACGACTGGGTGATGGGAGCGCAAGTCGCATGAACGCCGCGCTGCGCTCGTTCGAAACGCAGTGGCGTGCGCGTAGTCCCGACGCGTTGCAGCCTATCCGCGAACAGGCGATGCAACGATTCCTGGAGCTGGGATTGCCGTCGCTGCGCGATGAGACCTGGCGCTATACGGACCTGCGCAGCGTTGCAGCACAAAGCTTCTCAGCCGCGGCTTGCGAGTCCAAGGGCGCTGCGGATGGATCCGAGCTTTCGCTGGTCGATGCGCAGCAGCACGCAGCGACGCTGACGATGGTGAACGGTTGCCCATTATTGAATGCCGATTTGCCGGTCATTAAAGGTCTTGAAATCAATAGTATACGAGAATTATCTAAACATGATTCTCAATCACTCGCGCGCTTTTTTGAGTTGGCGTCGGACGCGGATCAGCGCTGGGCGCTGCTCAACACCGCATTGTTCATCGACGGCCTGTATTTGAAAATCACCGGGCCGGTGGCGACGCCCATTGTGATTCGGCACGTGGCCACGGGGGACGGCACGCAGGCCGCACATCCGCGCATCATCATCGACGCCTCCGCAGGGGCCAGCGCCGTGGTCATCGAGCACCACATCGCGCAGGGCGATCCCTCGCCCCTCACGAACTCCAATACCCATATCGCGCTTGCGCGCGATGCGCAGCTGGAACACTACCGCGTCTTCGCCAGCGGCGCCGGCGCCACGCACCTTGACTCCCTGGACATTCACCAGGCCCAGGACAGTCAGTGCAAACAGTTCACCATCGCTCTGGGAGGCGGCTTGGTGCGGTCATCCCTGGAAGCGCACTTGAACCAACGCGGCGCGAACCTGGACAGTTACTCACTGCTGGTCGGCCACCAGGATCGGCACGTGGATTGCGTAAACGTCGTCACCCATGCGGCGCCCGACACCCGCAGCCGCCAAACCGCACGCGCCATTGCCAGTGATGAGAGCCGTGTGATCTTCAACAGCAAGGTCATCGTCAACAAGGGCGCCAACGGCTCCGACTCGAAGCAATCGTGCCGCGGCCTGCTGCTCTCCCCCCGCGCCGAGATCGATACACGGCCGCAGCTCGAGATCCACGCCGACGAGGTCAAGTGCGCCCATGGCGCGACCACCGGCAGGCTCGATCCGGACATGCTGTTCTACCTGCTGTCGCGCGGCATCGACCGCGAAACCGCCCAAAGCCTGCTGGTGTTCGCGTTCCTGGCCGACGTGCTCACCGGCATGTCGGTGAGCTCGGCGCGTTCCGCAATCGAGGGCGCACTGATCAGCCAATTACCCGACTCGCAAATCTTGCGGAATTTCAGATGAAAAATATCGCTCTCGCCCATTCGGACCGGACTTTCGATGTCGAGGCCGCGCGCCGCCAATTCCCGATATTGACGCGCATGGTGCATGGCAAGCCGCTGGTTTATTTGGACAACGGCGCCTCCGCGCAGCGCGCGCAATCCGTCATCGAAGCGGTGGACGACTACGAACGCCGCCACCACGCCAACATTCATCGCGGTGTTCATACCTTGAGCCAGGAAGCGACCGCGCTGTACGAGTCCGCGCGCGACCGTGTGACCCGCTTCATCAATGCGCGCTCGCGCACCGAGATCATTTTCGTGCGCGGCACCACCGAGGCGATCAATCTCGTCGCGCAAAGCTATGCGCGGCCGACGTTGCAGCCCGGCGATGAGGTGCTGATCACCCATCTCGAGCACCACGCCAACATCGTGCCCTGGCAAATGGTCTGCGAGCAGACCGGCGCCAAACTGGTGGTCGCGCCCATGGATGCCCAGGGCGAGGTGCATCTCGACGCGGTGGTTGCCCTCATGAATGCGCGCACCAAGCTGTTGGCGTGCGCTCATGTGTCCAATGCCTTGGGGACCATACTGCCGGTGCGGCGTTTGATCGCCGCCGCCAAGGCCCGCGGCATTGTCACCCTGATCGACGGCGCGCAGGCAATCTCGCACATGAGCGTGGACGTGCAGGAGTTGGGCTGCGATTTCTACGCCTTCTCCAGCCACAAGATGTACGGGCCCACCGGAGTCGGCGTGCTCTACGGGCGCGAGCAACTGCTCGATCGCATGCCGCCATGGCAGGGCGGCGGCGAAATGATTCTTGCCGTGACCTTTGCCAAGACCACCTACAACGCCTTGCCGAACAAGTTCGAGGCGGGGACGCCCAATATTTCCGGCGTCGTCGGCCTGGGCGCGGCGGTCGATTTTCTGTCTTCACTGGATCTGGAAGCGGCGCATGCCCACGAAAGCGCCCTGCTCCACCATGCCACGGCCGTGCTCAGCAAGATTTCCGGGCTGCGCATCGTGGGGACGGCGACGGACAAGGCCAGCCTCGTCTCATTCGTCGTGGCCGGCGTCCATCCGCATGACCTGGGCACCATCCTCGACGAAGATGGCATCGCCGTGCGAACCGGCCATCATTGTGCAATGCCGGTCATGGATTTCTTCAAGTTGCCGGCAACGGCTCGAGCATCCTTCGCCTTCTATAACACCTTCGACGAGATCGACCGGCTTGGTGTCGGAATCGAACGCGCGCGCAAGATGTTTGCCTGATCATCATGGAACTCAACGATCTTTATCGCGACGTCATACTCGACCACAACCGCCGGCCGCGGAACTTTGGCGGCTTGGAATCTCCCGACGCCAGCGTCGAGGGATTCAACCCCATGTGCGGCGATCATCTAACGCTGCGTCTGAAGCTCAACGACGGCACCATCAGCGACATCCGCTTCGAAGGTCAGGGCTGCGCCATATCGACCGCCTCCGCCTCGCTGATGACCGAAGCCGTCAAAGGCAAAAGCCGCGACGAGGCGCTCACCCTGTTCGACCGCGTGCATCAACTGCTGACCGACGATGCGGCACCGCCGCCCGATGAATTGGGCAAGCTGGCGGCCCTATCCGGCGTGCGCGAATACCCCGCACGGGTCAAGTGCGCGAGTCTGTGCTGGCACACCCTCGCCTCCGCGCTGAAAGCCGCCGACCTCAAGTCCCTACCCCCGGTATCGACCGAGTGAGCAACTGAGGTGCGCAGTTACGAAAATGAACCCATCGTCGTGCAGCGCGACGTCAAGGCCGTGGCCATTCCCGCCGGCGCCGAGGTCAACCTCAAATTAGGCTCGGTCGGCTACATCACGCAGGCCTTGGGCGGCAGCTTTACGGTGTACATCGACGGCAACTTATTCCGAATCGCAGGTCACGACGCCGATGCCATCGGCAAGACATCGGCGAAACCGCCCGAGGTCCCACCCGGCGCCTCCGAGGAGGACATCAAGAACATCATTTGGCAGCAGTTGAAGACTTGCTACGATCCGGAAATACCGGTCAATATTGTGGATCTCGGGCTGGTCTACGAATGCGAGGTCAGCAAAAACGAGGACACGACGCGTACCGTTGACATCAAGATGACCCTCACCGCGCCCGGTTGCGGCATGGGCGAGGTGTTGGTGCAGGACGTACGCGACAAAGTGCAGATCATTCCAACCGTGGCGCAGGCCAATGTGGAATTGGTGTTCGACCCGCCCTGGAACCAGACCATGATGTCCGACGAGGCCCGATTGCAGACGGGCATGATGTGAATGACGCGAGGCTTTTGAAGTGAATTGGATTGACTTAGGGATCGCGCATGAGCTGCCGGACGGGCAAGCCAAGTCCCTGTCGGTCGGCCGCCGCACGATTGCCGTGGTGCGCAGCGGCGATGCGTTCTTCGCCATCGAGGACATCTGCACCCATGACGGCGCTCCACTGACCGGGGGTGAAATCGAGGGCAACGAGATCATCTGCCCGCGTCACGGCGCGAGATTTTGCCTGCGCACGGGCGAGGCGCTGACGCCGCCTGCTTACGAACCGGTACGCGTATTTGAAACCAAAATAGAGAATGGCCATCTGTGGGTACACGCAGGCTGACGCTACTTCGGCACGGTAAGGCAGAAGCCGTCGACGCCTATCCGGAGGATTACGAGCGGCCGCTGACTCATCGCGGCATCATCGAAGCGCAGGAGATGGCTTCGCGACTGGTGAAACGAAATCTCGTTCCCGATCTTATTTTGGTGAGTCCCGCCGAACGTGCCTGGGCGACAGCGGAAATCATCGCGACCGCCTGCGAACTCGATGCCAAACAGGTGCAGTGCGCGCGTGAGCTGTATCTGGCGACGCCGGAGCGAACCTGGCAGCTGCTCGCGCACCGCGCGGCCGCGTTGAGTCACATCATGATCTGCGGGCACAACCCGGGACTCAGTCTCATCGCCAGCCGTTTTGGACCCAAGGCGCAGCGGCGCGAGCTACCCACCGCCGGAATCGCCACGGCCGTGTGGTATCACGGTGATTGGGCCGCCTTGCAACCGGAGACTGCAGACAGCTGCGAAATGGACGACCCGGAAGACATGGACGAGTCGTGGGAATGGAGCGGTTAGCGATTGCCGCTCTCACTCCGTTGAGAGCGCCTTGCCTTTGCCGTCCCGGATCGCCTGCTCGATGATCGGCTTCAGCTGACGCCGGACGGCTTCGACCAACTCGCGCTGCTGCTCACCTAACATCGCTTGCTGCTCGCCCAATTTGCCTTGTTGTTCGCCAAGCTTTCCCTGCTGCTCGCCGAATTTTCCCGCCTCGCGACCGAACTGCGATTGCAGCTCCCCGACGCGGGCTTGGATCTCTCCCAAGTGCGCCTGCACTTCGGCCAGAGCCCGCTGATCGATCTGCGCAGTCAGACGCGGCAAGTCCATCTCCTGGATCGTCCTTTGGAGTTCGGCGATCTCGCGCTTGAACTCCGGGGACTCGGCCAGTTTGATGCTGCGCTGCTGCGCGCCCAATTCTTTCTGCCGCGCACCCAATACCTTCTGCTGCACACCCAATTCCTTCTGCTTCTCGCTTAGCGCCTGCATCGGCTCGAGCAGTTGTTGCGCCTTGGCGATGATCTGAGGGTCCTGGATCAGGTACGGCTTGCCATCGTGCTGAAAATAAATGTAGTCGCCGCTCTGCCGGGGCAACAAATCGCCTGAATCGAACATGAAGCGCGAATGGCCGGAATGGATCGCCAGAATCCCTTCATCCTCCTCGATGTGGCCCGCGCCGCCATTTTCGACGAAAGCATCGATGTCGCCGGCTTCAAACTTGTCGGATTCAAAATCCCGGTTGGAAAGCTTTCTGACCTTGACGGGCTTCTTTGCTGGGCGCGTATCAGTCGTGGTTTGGGTGCTGGTAGTGGTTTGAGTGCTGGTCGCGGCGGGGCTGGGAGCGCCGGCCGCGGGTGCGCTCTGCGCGACCACGGTATTCGTCGTTTCCGTCGCGGCGGGCGCGGCGTGCACCCTCACCATGGAAGTGGAGGCAACCACGGCCAGCATGACGATCCCGGCGGCAATAAAAGGCAGGCGCTGCTGCGGTGCAAATGAACGTTCGAATCCCCGATCGCTCAACAATCTTTCAATGCGCGGCGTCAGGTTGCTGGCGCCCGCCATGGCAACGCCGGTCACCGGCCAGCGGGTGCGAGTGGCGAACGCGAGCAGCGTTTCCGCATAAGAAGTGCGGCTCTCCGCCTGCTCCACGGCAGCGCAATCGCTCAATGCCTCGCCCAGTTCGGATAGCTGCCGTTGCAGCCACCAACTGAAGGGATTGAACCAGAACAATGCGCAATGCAATCCTGCCAGCGCATGCACGTAGAAATCCTTCTGGCGCACGTGCGCCCGCTCATGCGACAGGACGACACGTAAGGTGGCGCCGTCCCACAAGGAATAGACCTTCGGCAACAGCACGCTCGACCCGATGGTGACGGGAGTCGCGAGCCGTTGCGTCGTGCGTACATCCAATTCGGGATCGAACGGGAAAGTCACGCGTTCGGCTTGATTGCGCAGCCGCAGCGCAAATCCCACGCCCACAAAGAGGCGCAGCGTCAGGACCGCCGCCACGACGCAGTAGCAGAAGACCGCCAGCGTTGTCGCCATGTTGCCAAGCGTTATCACCGTGTTGCCAAATTGCGCCGCGTTTATGCGCTCCCCCGGATGGTCTCGCGCAGGCGTGGCCGCTGCATTGAGCGCCGTGCCATGCTCTTCAGCGGATCGAAATACCTTCGCACTTCCGCTCTCGAGGGGCGGCACGGTCCAGGCGGCAGCAGACGTCCCGGGGGCAGCGGCCGAGCGCGACGCGCCGGCAAAGCGCGCTGCGAGGGACGTGCGCGATGCCGTAGCCGGTAGCGCGGCGAGCGCTGCTTCCGGCAGCAAGCGTGGGCCAATCTGAGAAGCAACCAATGCCGGCATGGCCAGCGCACCGGCCAGCGCCAGCAACCACGCCGTGCGCCGGGCGCGGACTTGTTCGATGCGCAGCAGGCGCAGCGCGACGAAGATGATCGCCCCCATCACGAGGGAACGCACGGCGGCTTCAAGCAATAGATGAGTGCTCACGATTTCTTCCCCTTCTTCGATGCAGCGATGCGCTCGGCGAGGCGTTGCAGTTCCTTGCGGTCGAGCACCGCGGAATCCACCATCCCGGCGAGCAGCGTTTCGACAGATCCTTCGCAGAACCAATCCACAATGCGTTGCACCGCCCGACCTGCGACCGCCTGGCGCGATGCGGCCGGCCGGTACAGAAACGTACGGGTCTCGATCGAGTGAGAGAGATATCCCTTCTCCTCGAGGCGGCGCAGCACGGTGCGAATGGTGGATTCTTTGAGGGGACGACCTTGCTTGACGAGATGCTCCCTCACTTGGTCGGCGCTTTGTACGCCGTGCTCCCAGATGAGTTCGAGAACTGCTCGTTCCAATTCGCCCAGCTCTGCCGGGTCGTGACTTTGAGTAGTGTTACTGGTCATAGTGTTACCGACTGTAGCACATGACGTCGCTGAAGCAAGCACTATTTAAAAACGCCCCCGTGAGGCTAGTCCCGGCCCGACGCCACCTCAACCGTCGCCAGGCCGGAGGCCGGAAGGGTGACCGATAAGCGATCATCCACAATCGGCATCATTTGGGGCGCGGCAAGCGTGGAGGCCTTTACTAACTGCTCGAGCTGCGCCGTGGTCGGATAGGTCGGCGATCCCATGCGGCGGTAGGCGCCGCCGACATCGCCGTGGTCCGCATCCAGACGCAGCACGCGCGCCGAACGCGCCGCGGCGTGGGGCAATCGCAATGAAATCGTGATCGGCGCACCGCTCTCACCAGGAGGGACGTAGTTCCAGAGGGCGATGACAAACGAGCCGTCTGCGCGCCGCGTGACCAAAGCATGCTCCGAATCCACTTCGTAGCGCTCGGTGCCAAGCCCATGCAACAGCGTGAAGGCGTTGAAGACCGGTTTTGGAATGCCGCCCGCCGCAATGAGGCCGAATCCACCGTAGAAAGGCCGTTTGACGACCCCCTGCTCCTCGAATACATCCGAGAACGTCCAGTACGACATCATGTCGGTGAGCCCATCGCAGCGGCGCAGCGTGTCCGCAAGCCAGGGTCCCATAAACAGCGTGTCGGTGACTTTGGCCTCGTTGAAGTACGTGGCGTTGTACTCGCTCCAAATGATGGGGATGCCGTGCCGAGGCGAAGCGTCTACTTCGTCGCGTACTTTCTTGGCAGCACGACACACCATCTCTGCGCGCGGAATCTCTTCGTGAGTCGCGAAAACATCCTTGGCAGTATCGTTGGCGTAAACATGCGTCGATACGAAATCCAATGGAATTCCTTTCTCCGTGCAATGCCGGATGAATGCACTGATCCATGCAGCCTGCGCGGTGGATGGGCCGCCGACGCGCAATCGGCTATTGACCGCCTTGAGCGCCTGAGCTGTGTGATCGTATAAGGTAAAGTAGCTGCTCTGCTTGGGCTGGCCCACCCAAAAATCAAGATTGGGCTCGTTCCAGACCTCGAAATACCACTGCGCCACCTCCTCAATTCCGTATCGATCGATCAGATGCGCAGCGAAAGCCGCTATCAACGCATCCCATTTATCGTAGCTGCGCGGCGGCGCGACGATGGGGTGGTATTTGAACGAGTGCACAGCCTGGCGCGACGCGAGTTTGCCCGGCATGAACGACAGCTCGACGAAAGGCCGAACCCCATTCGCGAGCAATCCATCGTAGATCTGATCCACGTACGAGAAGTTGTAGATCGGATTGCCCAGTTTGTCTTCGCCGTAAACTCCGACTTCGTCATGCAGGATTGCGTGGAAGCGCACGAACTTGAAGTCTGTTGTACTTTTTACACGACGAAGGTCATTCCGATAGCTTTCGCGCAGTGTAAGAATTGCTCGACCGGAGCCGAACATCTGTTCCCAAAAATGCGGGAAGCTGTGATGCGATCCGTGCGGATCGACGATGATTTCTTCATCGCTCCGCGCAGTCGTCGTTGTCAGGACTACAAAAACAAAAATGAAAATCGTTTTCATCGCACGGCCGTATGTGGACATTAGAACGTAAAAGGGTCTAGCATCATCCGCGTCAGCTCGAGCGTCATTCTAGACTGCAAGCTGATTCCGGTGCGTAACCAGCGCTTCCATGGAGGGGAAGCTCGCAGGGGGAAACATGGTAACAAAATGCCAAGGATGTCGTGCGCGATGCACTGCTCGTGCTCGCGGCCGCGCCGATCCATTCTCATCAGCCTCGCAGCCCCTGCCTTCAGAACTCGCGCCGCACGCAGCCGTCACTCGTGCCGAAGGTTCGCGCCGAGTTCCGGAATTCTTCACCACTCTTTAACTAATGAATAGCACACCGCAAAGGTGTGGAACGCGCTCACGGGGGGACATCATGAGAATACGGAATTGCTATAGGAAGGTTTTATTCGCGACGGCGATCGGCGTCGCACTGGCCACAGGCACCGGAATGCCGAGCGACGTGTGGGCGCAGACAGCCGATGCGACCCTGCGCGGCAAAGCTGCGCCGAATACCGAGGTGGTGGCGAAGAACATCGCAACCGGTGCCACGCGCAGAACCAAGGCGAACGCGGAGGGGAGCTATACGCTGCCCGGCTTGCAGCCGGGCACTTACACCGTCGCGGCCGGACCGGGTACGGAAACCACCGTCACGTTGTCGGTGGCCTCGACGGCCACGCTCGATCTGACGGCACCTACGGCTGAGGCCGCTCCGCTGGCCGAGGTCACCGTCAAGGCTCAGCGCCTCCTCACCGAAGTGAGAACGTCCGAAGTCGGGACAACGGTTTCCCTGCACCAGATCGAGACGGTGCCGCAAATTACGCGCAATTTCCTGGAATTCGCCGATACGGTTCCGGGCCTCGCGTTCAGCGTCAACGATCAGGGGCAAACCAAGCTGCAAAGCGGCGGCCAGAACGCCAATGCGATCAACGTCTATATCGACGGCGTCGGGCAAAAGAATTATGTGAAAGAAGGCGGCGTCAGCGGCCAATTTGATACCCAGGGCAATCCCTTTCCGCAACTTGCGATCGGCGAGTACAAGGTGATCACTTCCAACTACAAGGCCGAATTTGACCAGGTGTCGAGCGCCGCCATCACCGCGGGCACCAAGTCCGGCACCAATGAATTTCACGGCGAGGTCTATGGTCTGTACACGAGCGATAAATTCCGCGCCCAAACCCCTGCCGAAAACGCGGATGGCCTCGAGACGCCCTCGAAAGACAAGGAGTTTGGGGTCGCTGTGGGCGGCCCGATTCTAAAGGACATGCTGCATTTTTTCTTTGCGTACGAAGGCAAGCGTTTCATTACGCCGATTACGGTAACGCCCGGCGTCACCACGCTGAACGGGCAGCCCATCCAAACTTTCCTGCCCGCAGACGTCAACGCCCAATTCGGGCCGGCGTCGTTGCCGTTCAACGAAGATCTTTTCTTCGGCAAACTCGATTTTGAACCTTCGGACTACGATCGCATCGAGTTCAGCGTCAAGGTACGCAATGAGAACCAGATTAACAATCTCGGCATTTCGAAGGCGGCTTCCGCGGACATCACGGTCAAAAACAATGACACCCGCTACACGCTGCGCTGGGCGCACAGTGCGGATCATTGGTTGAATGAATTGCTGTTCACGCACGAGGACGCCTTCAATCAGCCGTCGGCCACGAATCTCGGCAACGGCTCGCAGTACATCGTGGTGGCAAACAATCAGGCCCTCATTCTCGCCACGGGTTCCGCGGATCCGCGCGCCGCGCAGGACAAAGGGCAACGCGGGCCGGGGATACAAGACGATTTCACATTCAGCGACCTGCACTGGCTGGGCGATCACACGATCAAAACGGGCGCCAAGTTCAAGCGAATCGATCTGACGGCGGCTGACGCCGAAAACATCAATCCGCAGTTCTTTTTCAACGTGACCCCCGCAGGTACGGATGGCCTGCCCTACAAGGCGCTGTTCACCAATCCTGTTCCGGGTTTGAGCCCAACGGCAACCTCGAGAGACAATCAATTCGGCGTCTACCTTCAGGACGATTGGGTGCAAAACGAGCATCTGACCTGGAATATCGGCATGCGCTGGGACTATGAAAGGAACTTGGGCTATCTTGACTATGTCACCCCACCCTCCGTGGTGGCTGCCTATGGCGCGCAAGACCCGAACGCACCGCCCGGACAGACATACGCGCAATCCCTCGCGAAAGGCGGCGTCAACGTCAACGACTACATCAGCACCGGCAATAACCGCAAGGCCTACACCGGCGAGTTCCAGCCGCGGCTTGGATTCTCTTTTGACATCCAAGGTGACCAGCAGCATGTGATATTCGGTGGTTATGGCCGCTCCTATGATCGCGACCTGTACGACTATTTGCAGGTCGAGGTGACCAAATCGGCTTTGCCCCAGTACACGGTTTTTTTCCCAAACGGCGCCGCCACCGCTGCGAACGGCTGCTTGGGAACGCCTTGCGTCGCTTGGGATCCGAAATACTTGGGCGGTCTGCCCAACCTGCAGTCGCTCGTCGCCTCGAGCGCCGCCGGCGCGGAAATCGACGCCGTCAACAACAACTTGAAGGTGCCGTATTCGGACCAGTTCAGCATCGGGATTCGCAACAAAGTCGGCGACTGGAATACCAGCGCCACGGTGGCGCGCATCTTGAGCAAGGACGGATTCGTCTTCACACTCGGAAACCGCGCACCCAACGGTGCGTTCTTCGTGAACGGTGGACCGGACTTTGGCAACAGCGTGCCGGGCTTCGGCTCACTGATCATCGGCAACAACGGCATCGAGACCAAGACGACGCAGGTACTGTTGTCAGCGGAGAAGCCGTTCACAGCTGAATCGCATTGGAGCGCGACCTTCGCTTATACGTATACCAGTTCATCGGCAAATCGAAGTACTATCGAGCATTATGCGTTCGACGAGCCGACCATCGGACAGTATCCCTTCATCAATTCAAACGCCGCGCCCAGGCATCGCATCGTCGGTACCGGCTCGTATGGGGCACCGTGGGGCTTTGTGGTGGCTGCGAAGCTGACATTGGCGACGCCGACCCCGGTAGACGATGTGGCCTGTTTCGGTTTGACCTATGCCAACGGTGCCAACTGCAATCCCATTTCAGTGACGCCGAAGAACTTCTTTGGCTATCGCTCACTGGACCTTCAGGTGACCAAGAATTTCGATATCGCCAACTTTGCGACAGCATATGTGCGGCTCGATGGGCTCAATGTCTTCAATTTCCACAACTATGCGGACACACTGCTCAACTTTGGCACGAACGGAGTCGCGAACCCGAATCCGGTGGTGTACAACTACTCGGGCAATATCTTCGGCGTGCCCCGTGAACTCAAACTGACGGTGGGAGCGAGGTTCTGATGGGAAGCGATGACTGACCGGCAGCTTCGCGACACTCCCATCACTGCCACCGTCCGCTTCGGCTCGCTGCTGACCATGCTGCTGATCTGCGGGTGCGGCGCGTTGAAGCCCGCCGCACCCCCCAAGCTCCTGGAGGAGACGGACACACCGAACAGTGCCGGCGAATTCCTGGAGGACATCGAGCGCAAGACCTTTGATTTTTTTTGGGCCAACGCCAATCCGAAAAATGGCCTTGTACCGGACCGGTATCCGACGCGCAAATTCGCCAGTGTGGCCGCTGTCGGTTTCGGCCTCACCGCATATCCCATCGGCGTGGAACGCGGTTACATATCGCGCGCCGAGGCCCGAGACCGGGTACTCAAGACACTGCGCTTCTTTCGCGACGCGCCCCAAGGTCCGGGTCCCAAGGGATTCGCCGGGTACAAGGGCTTTTACTACCACTTCCTCGACATGGAAACCGGTGTGCGGTTTAACGAGATCTCCGACCTGTCGATGATCGACACGTCGCTGTTCATCGCCGGCGTGCTGTTCTGTCAGAACTACTTCGATGGAACGGATCCTGAAGAAAAGGAACTGCGCAAGATCGCCGATTGGCTATACCGGCGGATCGACTGGGGCTGGGCATCGCGCGATGACGGTGCGGTTGCGCTCAGCTGGACGCCGGAAATGGGGTTTCACCAAAGGAATTGGCGCGGGTATAACGAGTCGTCGATCATGTACATCCTGGGGTTGGGCTCTCCCACCGCGCCGATGCCGGCATCGGCGTGGCAATCCTATACCTCGACCTTCGATTTCCATTGGGTCAAGGAAGGCATGTGGTATTTATCGTTCCCGCCACTGTTCGGACATCAGTATGCTCACGTGTGGATCGATTTCCGCGACATCCGCGACGCGTATATGCGAGGCAAGGGGATCGATTATTTCGACAACACGCGGCGGGCCATCTTTGCGCAGCGCAGTTATGTGATCGCCAATCCCATGAAGTGGGCCGGCTACTCGTCGCGCCTGTGGGGCATTACCGCAAGCGACGGCCCGGTCGAGGCGGCGCTCGACTACAACGGCGAAACTCGCGCGTTTCACGCGTATGCAGCCCGCGGTGCGGGCGGCGCGCAGAACTTTGACGATGGGACGCTGGCGCCCAACGCCGTGGCCGGCGCACTACCGTTTACGCCGGAGGTCGCCCTCCCGACCTTGAGGCTCATGAAGGAACAGTACGGCAAGTACATCTATTCGACTTTTGGGTTTGTGGATGCCTTCAATCCCAGCTTCAATTACACCGATGTAAAGCTCACGTATGGCAGAGTGGTGCCGGAAGTGGGTTGGGTCGACGACAACTACCTCGGCATTGATCAGGGGCTTACCATCACCATGATTGAGAATTTTCGGAGCGGTTTCATTTGGCGAGTCATGCGTCGCAGCCCTTACCTGCGGCGGGGCCTTGAACGCGCAGGCTTCCAGGGAGGTTGGCTGGACTCGAGGGAATACCATGGCCGCTAAGAAGGGTCGCAAACGCGCTTCTCGGAGCCCCACTTCTCGGGGCCGCAAAACGGTCTCGGTCAGCTCGGCGAAAGCGGCCTCGTTGGCGACGCTGCCCGATGACGATCTTTTGGAGACAGTTCAGCGACAAACTTTCAAGTTCTCTTGGGAGGGCGCGCACCCGCAGAGCGGGCTTGCATTCGATGGCTGTAAGGATCGCCGGGACCGGGCTAATCACAAGACGGCGGTCGGGGGCTCGGGCTTTGGCGTCATGGCGATCATCGTCGCGGTCGAACGCGGCTGGATTACCCGCGAGGCGGCCTTGGACCGACTGGCGCGAATACTCGATGTGCTCACTGCCGCGACGGTTTATCACGGCGCTTTTGCGCACTTTCTGGATGGGCGCACGGGCGCGACGATTCCGTTCTCTCGGAAGGATGATGGCGGCGATCTCGTGGAAACCGCGTTTCTGTGCATGGGATTGCTGTGTGCACGGCAATACTTCCAGCGCGACACGCGGATCGAAGCAACTCTGCGCGCGCGCATCACCTGGCTGTGGCAAGAGGTCGAGTGGGATTGGTACACCCGCGGCGGCAGCGAGGCGCTTTACTGGCATTGGAGCCCTAACAATGACTGGGCCCTGAATCACAAGATCCGCGGCTGGAACGAATGTTTGGTCGCGTACGTGCTGGCCGCGGCGGCGCCGCGCTACCCCATCGATCCTGTGGTCTATCACCACGGCTGGGCATCCGGCCCTGAGTTTCTCAACGGCCAGACCTACTACGGCATTGAATTACCGTTGGGCCCTCCCCTTGGCGGGCCGCTATTCTTCACTCACTATTCTTTCTGCGGCCTCGATCCGCGCGGGCTGAAGGATCGGTACGCCGACTATTGGGAACAAAACCTGCGTCATGTGGCGATCAATCGCGCGCACTGCATCGAGAATCCCGGCAACTACAAAGGCTATGGCGAGTCGTGCTGGGGCCTCACTGCCAGCCTCGATCCGGAAGGATATGCGGCTCATGCGCCGGACCACGACAATGGCACCATCTCGCCCACGGCGTCGCTCGCGAGCCTGCCCTACGCGCCTCGCGAGGTGATGAGTACGTTGCGTCATTTCCTGAGCCGGCACGGGAAAAAAATCTGGGGGCGCTATGGCCTCTTCGACGCATTCTGCGAGCAGCGGAATTGGTTCAGTGACGGCTACATCGCCATCGATCAGATTCCCATCGTCATCATGATGGAGAATCATCGCACCGGCCTCCTGTGGAAACTCTTCATGAGCATTCCCGAAGTGCAGACGGGATTGCGCAAGCTCGGGTTCAGCAGCCCCCATTTGGCGCGTTGATCACAGAATCCGACTTCGGCTACCCGGGCTTCCGTTCCACGCCCAAGTAGCTCAGAAAAGCTCGCGTAAGCTCGGCCTTGAGCGTCCGATCATCCTTGGGTAGGAGACCTTTCCATAATTTGATGTCCCCAGGATTCACCACGACTTCCCATAGCGTGCCGTTGACCATCATCAGTCCGAGAGCAGCGGCGGCGCGGGGATCTTCATGCTTGATCTGACTTGCGCCCGTTACGAAAATGTCGGCGAGATATTCAAACGTCCGCATTTCCAGCTTCGAAGCTTTCTTCCAGAAAGCGCTGCCCTCTTTCTCCTGCAAGAACTGCCGCACCGCACGTAACAAACTGGCATTGACTCGATAGCTGACAACCAAGCTATTGATGACTTGCTCCGCCAGAGTTGGAAATGGAATCTTGGCGGCGGACTCAACAGTGAGTGACAGCAGCAAGAGTTTGTTTTGATCTTCCAGTATGCGAAGAATGGCAGTTTCCAGCAGGACGTCCTTGTTTCGAAAGCGCCGGTAAACCGCGCCCGGCGTCAGGCCGGCGTGTGCAGCGATGCGCGGGATGGTGGTGCCAGCGACACCCTGCTGCCCCAGCACCTCGACTGTCGCTTTCAATAGCTTACCTAACGACTCTCGACTGCGCGCCTGTTGCGGCGCCAACGTGTGTCCCAGTTTACGCACCCCTTGATCTTAGTTGACTCCTGTGTGTATGTAAATGTAAATTCTCATTTACATACTGATGATATCGGAACCCATGAATAGTTCAGACGAGCGACACCCTCTGTTCAATCGCGAGTTTCGTTACCTATGGATAGGCAACACCATTTCCGGATGCGGTGATCAGTTTTTCCTCGTCGCTCTCCCGTGGCTCATTTTGCAGCTCACCGGTTCCGGCGCGGTCCTCGGCGGAATCATGATGGTGGAAGCCATTCCCCGAGCCGCCCTGATGCTCATCGGAGGCGCGGTCACCGACCGCGTCTCACCGCGCAAAATCATGATTCTGACCGCGGCTTCCCGCACACTCCTGGTCGCCGCCCTGGCGGCGACCATCTGGACCCACCATGTGGAAATCTGGCAGATCTACGTGCTTTGCTTCTTTTTCGGCGTCGCGGACGCGTTCGCAGCGCCGGCCGCGCAGACCCTGTTGCCCTCGCTGGTGGCCCCTGCGCAATTGCCTGCCGCAAACGCGCTGTCGCAGGGCACCCAGCAGATTGCGATGCTGACCGTGCCTGCACCGGCCGGAATCATTATTGCGGCACTTGGCGTCGCAGCGGCGTTTACCATTGATGCCGTCAGTTTTCTCTTCATCATTGCCGCACTTCTCAAGCTGCGTGATCCGCCCCGGGTCGAATCGGCCGCTCCACGTCCCAACATAACCCACTCCATTCTTGAAGGTCTGCGCTACGTCAAGAACGACGTAGCATTGCGCACCTTATTGCTCGTAGTGTCGGTATTGAATTTCTGCATCACCGGACCCTTGAGCGTAGGCGTCGCGTTTCTGGCAAAGAGCAAATTCGGCTCGCCGGCGACCTATGGACTTTTGATGTCTTCGGTCGCGGCCGGAGGCCTGGTCGGCCTTTTATTGGCAGGCGCGCGTCAGAAGCGCAAGCGTGGACGGCTTCTCCTCATAGTCTGCGTAGTCGTTGGAATTTGTACAGCGTCGATCGGACTGCTTGGGCAATTGTGGTCACTCTTACCTGTGCTTTTTGTCATGAGTGTAAGCGCCGGCTTTCTGAACGTGCACCTATTGGCCTGGTTCCAACAACGCGTCGACCGCGCCATGCTCGGTCGAGTCATGAGCGTTTTGATGTTCGCCAGCCTCGGGCTCATGCCGCTATCGCTGGCGGCAGCAGGCGTCGCAGTCCAGTGGAACCTGCCCGGCATGTTCGCCGGAGCTGGGGTCTTGGTTCTGGTGGTGACGTGCGTCGCCGCTCTGCAACGGCCGGTTCGCGAGATCGACTGACAGGGCGCGCCGGCCGGACAGCAGACGCAGCGTGGTGGCGTCGGAATAATCCGACCCGCAATTGTGGGAATACTCTGACGCTTAGCCGAACGTTGCTTATTCACAATGTCATCGGTGATCGACCGCCGTTCCCTACTGACTGCCGCAGCCTCCTCACTAGCACTGTCGGTACTGGGATTACCGCTTCGTGCATTCGCCGCCGTCTCGGGACTGAAGCTGGGAAAGCCTCAGCCGTTCTCATTCGACGGGCTCATCAAAGAGATGCAACAGCGCGCCACGACGCCCTACGTGCGCGACCAATCACTGCCTGAAGGGGTGCTCGACCGAATCGGCTACGATGAGCACGGCAAACTTAAGTTCAGTCCCGAGCAGGCCCTCTTCATCGACGGTCCTGGACAATACCCCGTTACCTTTTTCGCACTGGGCAAGTACTTCCGCGCCCCCGTGCACATGTTCGTGCTGTCGGCGGCCGTCGAGGGCACGAACGCCAGCGAAATCCTATACGACCCCGCCTACTTCAACATGCCCGCGCACAGTCCCGCGCGAGAGTTGCCGAAGGGCGCGGGTTTCGCGGGCTTCCGATTGCAGGAAAGCCGCCTGGGTAATGTGCGGAACCTCGACTGGCACAGCAACGACTGGGCAGCCTTTCTCGGTGCCTCCTATTTCCGCGGCATCGGCGAGCTGGGCCAGTACGGCCTGTCCGCGCGCGGCATCGCGGTGGACGTATCCACGCCGGGCCAGCCGGAAGAATTCCCCGACTTCACCCGTTTCTATTTCGAACCACCGGCGGACGGCGCCAACCAGATGGTGGTTTACGCGGCGCTGGACGGTCCCAGTCTGACCGGCGCATATCGATTCGTCCTGCAACGGGACAAAGGCGTCGTGATGGAAGTCGAGGCGCGCGTGTTTCCACGCCGTGACATCCATCAACTCGGCATTGCACCCATGAGTTCCATGTTCTGGTTTTCCGAGACTTCCAAGCCGTACGCCATCGATTGGCGCCCGGAAGTGCATGACTCGGATGGTCTGGCGCTCTG
>Ga0193753_10000463_pt1 | contig 40226 bp, 27 predicted proteins | sample H1c2metaG_FD_144925 | JGI IMG/M metagenome (GOLD analysis project Ga0193753, IMG submission 144925) | Soil microbial communities from a riparian zone of the East river system, Colorado, United States - H1c2 | ecosystem: Environmental > Terrestrial > Soil > Riparian zone | place: USA: East...
GCGCTGGATGGCCGCGGCCGACGTGGTGGTGCTGCCGAGCTGGAACGAGGGGACCCCCAACGTGGTGATCGAGGCGCTCGCGTCGGGCCGGCGGGTGGTGGCGACCGACGTGGGCGGGATCCCCGACCTGGTCACCTCGCCGCTGTTCGGCGAGCTGGTGCCGGCGCGTCAGCCGGCCGCGCTGGCCGCCGCGATGTCGCGCGCGCTCGACACGCCCTACGACGCCGACGCGGTGGCCGCGGCGGCGGCGACCGGCAGCTGGTCCGAGAGCGCCGCGCGCCTCCTGGCCGTGCTGGAAGAAGCGCGCGCCGGCTGAAACGCCCGGCCGGGTCCGGCCTCTACCTCGGGGAAGCGAGTCGTCCGAGTCGTCCGCCTCGATGGCACCGGCGACCGATCCCGCGACCGAGGAGCAGTGACCATGAAGAGCATCGTGAAGACGCCCACCGTCGAGCTGGCGCCATCGGCCGCCGGGCGCGCGGTGGCCGCCCTGCCCTGGTGCCCGGAATGACCGCCGCGACCGCGAGGGTGCCTGGTAGGCTGGCGCCGATGGACGCCGACTACGAGCTCCTCGATCTCTGGCGCTCCGGCGACACCAACGCCGGCCAGGAGCTCTTCGGCCGCCACTTCGACAGCGTTTACGGCTTCTTCGCCAGCAAGTGCGACGGCGAGATCGACGAGCTGGTCCAGACCACGTTCCTGGCGTGCGTGCGCGCGCGCGACCAGTTCCGCAAGGAGTCGAGCTTCCGCACCTACCTCTTCACCATCGCGCGGCACGAGCTGTACCGCTACCTGCGCCAGCGCCGGCGCGACGGCGACCGGATCGACTTCGCGTCCACCTCGGTGGCCGAGCTGGCCACCACGCCGGGCTCCCGGCTGGTCCGCAACGAGGACCACCGGCGCCTGCTCGACGCTCTGCGCCGCCTCCCGGTCGAGCAGCAGACGCTCCTCGAGCTTCACTACTGGGAGGACCTGGACATCTCGGCGCTGGCCGAGGTGTTCGCGGCCCCGGCCGGGACGATCCGGACCCGGCTGCACCGGGCGCGTAGAGCCCTGCGCGACCGCATGGAGGAGACCGCGGCGGCGCCGCTCGAGGCGCTGGCCACGCTGGAAGGATTCGACACCTGGGCCCGCGCGATGGGCGGGCGGCGCGGCGCCAGCGGCTGACCCCGAGCGCGAGACCACTCCGCCCCGGTCCTGGCTGAAAGAACGTCCCGCGAAAAAAAGTCGGGAACGAAACCGGGGCTGCGCGCTCTACCCCCCCGTGCCGCTGAAGCGCCGCCCGCCCGGGCCCCCCGTCCTCCTCTGCAGCTTCCTCCTGGCCGGCTCCTGGCTGACCGGCTGCGCCATCGAAGGCGAGCCGGAGCCGGGGCTCGGCCCCCCCGTGTACATCTGTCCCGAGGTCGGGTGCGGCACGAACTCGCCGATCATCGACGGCTCGCCCGTCCACGAGCTCGACGAGGGGCCGACGGTCGCGGCCTTCGACGGCTACGACGACGACTACGATCAGCACGGCGACTACAACGGCTGGGGAATGCGCATCGTGCACCTGCGCCAGCACGGCCTGATCTTCCGGGTCGACGTGAGGGGGGACCACCTGTACGGCGTCGACCAGGACGGCAACTTGTTGAAGGGGGCCTCGCTGGTCGGGGCCACCCTGGTCCTCGAGCGGATGGGACCGCTGATGGAGAAGACCCCGTACTACGTCTTCTTCGAGGTCTATCACAACAACCTCCACTTCTGGCTCGGCGACCCCCTGGAGAAGATCGAGTCGTTCCGGCTGAGCTGGTCGACGCTCGAAGATCCAGGCACCGCCCAGCACTACCTGTGCCCGCCGGTGGACCCGATGGGCTGGGCCGGGGCGACCGATCACGAGGCGATCTTCTTCCAGGGCGACCGCTACGATCCGGAGACGGCGACCGTGACGGCGACCGGATCGCGCGCCGAGAACTGGTTCAACATCGCGTGCGCGGGCAGCGTCCCGGCCAAGCTCCACACCAACCGTCATACCCGCGCCGGTGCCGGGCGCGGCGGGTTCGATGCCACGCCGCTGCAGGAGCAGGCGCTGCTCAAGATGTACACCGCCGATTACTGCGGTACCGGCCACGCCCACACCGTGCTCGGTCAGCCGCTCCGCTGGACCAACAGCCTGGACTGGCAGGACCTCGAGCTGGCGGACCCGATCTCGTACGAGGCGGTGTGGGACTCGACCGGAGCGCTCTGCCTCGATGACCCACGCATGGCCGAAGATGATGAGGAGGCGGAGGAGATGAGGGAGCAGTTCGCGGCGGAGTGCGGCCTCGCGTCGTGCGCGGAGGTCTTCCCCGACTTCCCCGACGGCTGGCAGGACCCGGGCTACCTCCTGACCGCGAACCCACCGTGAGCGGCCCGGTCAGGGCGATCCGGCGGCGAGCGGCGAGAGCTCGGCGAGCGCCGCCTCGTAGCCGCCGGCCGCGCGGTACCAGGCGGCCGCCGCGCGGGCGAGCGGCGCGACCTCGCGAGCCGGTGCGCGGCGAGCGACCCGCAGGCGGATCAGCTCCAGGCGGGCCCGGGCCAGTCGGCGCTCGATGAAGACCGCCGGCTGGGACTCGAGGACGACCTCGAGGCCGGCGCGAGCGCGATCGAACGCCGCCTCGGCGGCGCGCGGGGCGACCGACCGACGGGCGAGCCCGTCACCGAGCTCCGCCTCCGCCGCGTACCAGCCGGTCCACCACGGTTTGCCGGCGAGCGGGCCGATCTCGCGACGGACCGCGACGAACCCGGCCGCCGCCTCCGATGGATCCCCGCGGGCCAGGGCCAGGTAGGCGCGGGCCAGGCCGATCCAGACCGGATCACCGCCGTGCTCGGCGGTGGCGACGACCTCGCTCATCGCCTGCTCCACCTCGGCGTCCTGGGCGCGCTCCTGCGCCAGCCAGCCGGCCTCGAACCAGCAGCCCGAGGCCGAGGAGCCGCGGGTCGGGTGGAAGCGGGCATAGGCCCGGCAGGTCGGCTCGAGCTGGCGCGCCGCCTCGCGCGGATCGGCGGTGAGGGTGCCGGCCATGGCCCTGACGCTGAGGGTCATCGGGTGATCGGCGCCGAGCTCGGCGGTGAGCTTGCGGATCGACTCGGCGAAGAGCGCCGCGCGTCGCCGGGGGTCGTCGGTCACCAGGGCCAGGTGAGAGGGCACCTTGGCCATCTCGATCGCCCCCGCGCCGGTCACGCGGCGAGCCTCCACCAGCGCGCGCTCGAGCTCGCTCCGGGCCCGGTCGGGACGGCCGCGAGCCTGCTCCACCCCGCCCATGTTGTTGTGGAACAGCGCGCGCGCGAAGCCGGCGGCCGGGCCGAGCCGCGTCGACAGTGCCTCGATCACCGAGCGGCCGTCGAGGGCGCGGGCGAAGTCGGGGCTGTCCTCGCTGGTGCCGTCCACCCAGGCGCGCCGCGCGAACGCCTCGACCGCCAGCGCGTCGTCGGCGACCTCGAGCGCCAGGGTGGTCGCCTCGCCGAGCGGGGCCAGCGCGCCGGTGCGCGGCGGCGAGTCCATCTCGACCCGGCCCAGCACGAGCAGCGCGCGGGCCAGCACCGGCGGGTGCTCGAGGCGGCGCGCGGTGGCGACCGAGGCGACCGCCAGATCGCGCGCCTCGGCGCTGCGATCGGCGCGCAGGAGGACCAGGGCGCGCTCGAGGTCGGCGTCGACCGCGGCGACCTGCCCGGCCACCGCGGCCGGCGGCGGGGCGACCGCGGCCAGCATGGCGCTCGGATCGCCGCAGCGGTCGAGATCGGGTAGCTCGCCGAGCGCGATGAGCGCGCCGGGGAGGGCGCTGGCCGGCGCGGCGGCCAGCACGTCGACCGTGGCGGTGAGCGCGGCCTTGCCGCGCGCCAGGCAGGCCATGCGGCGGTCGAGCAGCGCGGCCGACTGCTCGCCGCGGCGGTGGGCGACGCAGGCGTCGCGGTGGCCGGCCGCCCAGCGGTCGCGGTAGTGGTCGAGCTGGCCGGCGATGCGCGGCGCGCTCTCGCGGGCGTAGGGGTCGCGCTCGGCGGCGAGGCGGTCGACCAGCGCGGTGCGCTGGCCCGCGCCCCACACCGACTCGATCGCGGCGCGGCCGCCGTCGCACGCGGCCAGCGCGTCCTCCGGCTCGGAGGCGGCCCGGCCGATCGCGAACGCGCCGCCGGCCAGCGCCGCGGCGCCGATCACCAGCAGCCGGTTGCGCAGGACCACCCGCGGGTCGCGGCCGAGCGCGCGGGTGACCTCGTCCATCGACGGGAAGCGCGCGGCCGGGTCGACCTGGGTGCCGCGCGCGACGATCGCCTCGAGCCAGCGCGGCAGCGCGGCCGGCCGCGGGCCCGACTCGGCGGCCGGCGCGGTCAGCGCCTCGCGCAGCGACACGCAGAAGGCGTACTGGTCGGCCGCCGCGGTGATCGCGCCGCCGGCGGCCTGCTCCGGGGCCATGTAGCGCGGCGTGCCCGCGGCGGCCGGCTCGGTGCCGGCCTCGCCCACCGCCGGATCGACGGTGTGAGCCAGGCCGAAGTCGAGGATGCGGACCCGCCCGTCGCGCCCGACGATGGCGTTGTCCGGCTTGAAGTCGCGGTGGATGAGCCCGGCGCGGTGAGCGGCGGCCAGCCCCTCGCCGGCCTGCCGATAGATCTGCGCGATGGCGCGCGCGTCGCGCGGGTGCTCGGCGACGTGGGCGCGCAGGGTGTGGCCGCGGATGAGCTCCATGACCAGGTAGACCTGGTCCTCGTACAGGCCGACGTCGAACACCGGGACGACGTTCGGGTGCGAGAGCCGCGCGAGCGCCTGTCCCTCGGCCAGGACCCGCTCGCGCGCGCGGGTGGTGTCGGCCCGGACCAGCTTGATCGCGACGGCGCGGTCGAGCTCCGGATCGTAGGCCTCCCAGACCACGCCCATGCCGCCGGCGCCGGCCCGCTCGAGGATGACGTGGCGGCCGATGCGCGGCTGACCCGCGCCATGACCGAACAGCGCGCTGGCGGCGCGCGACCGGGCCACCGCTCGCTCGAGCTCGTCGACGGCGGGCCGGGCGTCGGCCAGCACGTCGCGGATGCGGTCGGCCGAGGCGGCCGGGTCCGGCTCGCTCGCCTCGCGCGGGGTGAGCGGATGCTTCGCATCGCCGGTGGGGGCGAGTCCGGGGCGCAGTGGTCTTGCTCCTGGTGGGGGGATCCTGCGCAGGTGTGCAAGGGTAGTGCCCGGCGCCCGCGCGCTGCAACGGCCGCGATCCCCACGGGGGAGACATCGACCACGCGCCCATGGGACGAACGCGGTGGCGAGACAGACCACGGCTGTGGCCGGGCTCGCCACTCGTGCGAGGATGCCCGCGCATGGCGCTCCGCCTCGTCCTTCGGCTCGCGCTCCACCTCGCCGCGCTCGTCGTCGCCGGGCCCTGTCTGCTCGGGTGCGGCAGGCGCGCCGAGCTGCCGGCCGGCCCGCTCATCCAGATCGTCGGCGAGACGGTGAAGGTGCGGCGCGGCGAGCCACCGCCCGCCGCCTCGGCGATCTTCGACGGGCGCACCATCAGGCTGCGCGGCGCCCGCGGCGAGACGCTCGGCCTCCAGGTCCTCCTCTACCGCACTGGCGCCCGCGCGGTGTCACTCGCGCTGAGCGAGCCCGGCATCGCGGTCCAGCCGTTCCGGGTCGGCTACCTGACCGTGGCCGAGCCGTCCAGCGGGCTGTACGGGCCCAGCCTCGGCGCCGGCGTCTACCCCGACCGGCTCACCCCGGCGACCGGCCCGGTCAGCGCCGACGACGAGGTCTACTTCGACGTCGCGATCGCGCGCGGCGCCGCGCCCGGCCGCCGCCGCGGCGAGCTCGCGATCGGCGCCCAGCGCTTCCCGATCGAGCTCACCGTCGAGCCGGTCGACGTCGACCTCGAGCGCGCCCCGCTCGTCTGGGTCTGGTACAAGTCCGGCGAGCTGGCCGGCGCGCACCGCCTCACCGACGGCGATACCCCGGCGCAGATCGCCCTCGAGCGATCGTACATGGGCCTGTTCCGCCGCCACGGCGCGCTCCTGGCCACCGACCACACGCCGGACCGCCTGCGCGCGCGGCTCGACTTCATGACCGACGACGTGCGCTTCTGGCCGGTGCTGGTCGCCAAGCGCGACGCCGGCAAGCGCGCCACCGACGTGGCCGCCTGGCTCGAGCTGTTCCGCGGCCGACCTCAGATCCCGTTCACCTTCACCATCGACGAGCCCAAGGAGGATCAGCGGGAGACGGTCCGCCAGAACGGCCTCGAGATCCGCGCCGCCGGCGGCGGCGCGCCGCGCCTCCTGTTCGCGGTCACCGATCAGGCGCGCCCGATCTACCGCGGCGCGGTCGACGTGTTCGTGTCGCCGGCCAGCATCCCGCCGCCCTCCGGCTACGGACCGGACACCCACTTCTGGACCTACAACGGGCGCTCGCCCGGCGCGGGCAACGTCACCATCGACAAGCCGGGCACCGCGCTGAGGACGTGGGGCTGGATCGCGCAGAGGTACTCGGTGGAGCTGTGGTACGCTTGGGAAGGCCTGTATTTCACGGATCGCTACAATCGGGCCACGCGCCCGACCGATCTCATGAACCAGCCGCTCACCTACGACGAGCGACGCCGCGGCGGAGACGAGCTGGGCAACGGCGACGGCCTCCTGGCCTACCCGGGCCCGCTGCCGTCGCTCCGGTTGAAGGCGCTGCGCCGCGGGCTGCTCGACCGGCTGTTGCTCCGCCGCCTCGACCAGTGCGGCGCCGGCGGCCGCGACGAAGCCGCCCGCCTCACCCGCCAGATGATCCCGCGCGCGCTCGGCGAGGCGGGCGACGACGAGCAGAGCTGGCCGGACGACGAGCCGGCCTGGGAGAGAGCGCGTGGCGCGGTGCTCGACGCGATCCTCGCCCGCTGCGGAGGTGACCGCCGTGTCCCTTGACTGGTGGGAGAGCGAGAGCGATCTCCTGAGCTGGCGGCGCGAGCTCGAGCGGCTCAAGCGCCGCGCGCGCGCCCGGCTGCTCCGAACCCTCGCGCTGACCGCGCTGGCCCCCGGGATGGTGGTGTACATGGCGTCTCGCCGGGTGCCGCTGGCCGAGTCGCGCATCCTCATCCGCGTCACCGAGGGGACCGTCCTGCGCGAGGACTCGCCCACCTCGACCCGCGACCTCGGCCAGTTCCTGAACGACTCGGCGCTGTCCAGCCACAACCTCATGGAGCTGGTGAAGAAGCGCGACCTCTACCCGTTCGAGCGCCTGCGCGGCGACCAGTTCGCGCTCGAGGAGTTCCGCTCCGGACTCACCCTCGAGGTCTATCGCAACCAGTTCATCGAGGCGCGCGGCTACAACGACGACGTGCGCACCGCGCGGGTCTCGATCCGCTTCCGCCACGAGGACCCGGTGGTCTCGTTCGCGGTGGCCAGCGATCTGGCCCAGCTCGTCATCGACAGCGAGCGGCTGCGCCGCGCCAACACCAGCCGCGACGTGGCCGGCCTCATCCAGGTCGCGGTCGAGCAGGCCACCGACCGGCTGAACGAGCGGCAGAACCAGCTCACGTCCAAACAGCTGGCGCTGGACCAGGCCAAGCGGTCCGGCAAGAAGGAAGACGCCGCCGGGTTGCAGATCGAGATTCAGCGCCTGAGCGAGGAGCTGCAGGATCAGGCCAAGCTGGTCACCACGATGCGGGCCAACAAGGCGCGCGCCGACCTGCGCCACGCGCTCGACAGCGATCAGATGAACATGCAGTACCAGATCGTGGACGAGCGTCCCCCTCCGCCTCCGGATGACGGAAAGCCGATCCGCCTGGCGATGGTCGCGCTCGCCTGCTTCCTGATTCTCCTTCCCCTGAGCGCGGTTGGTGTCGGGGCGTTCGACTCGCGCATCCACGACCGCGAGGACGTGCAGCGCCTCGGCCTCGAGGTGGTGGGGCATGTCCCGCGGTTCCGCGGGTTCGGGGTGGGCTCCCTGCGCAGCAGGCAGGGCGGCGGACGTCGTCGAACCCCGCCGCCTATGACATAATTGGGAGACCAATGGCCAAGTCGCTAACTCCGCGCGACCAGATCGATCGGATCCTCGACGTCGTGCGCCGGGCTACACGCTATACGTGGCTCGTCGTGGTCGTGACGGTGGTCGGAGGTGGCCTCGCGGTCCTCTTCGCCCTCAGCCGGCCCTACCAGTACGAGTCGGAGACGGTCCTCCTCTATCGCGAGATGATCTCGCAGAGCGTGCTGCAGGGCCGTGAGGTGGTGCAGAGCGCCAACGTCCTGTCCAGCCGCTACAAGGAGATGCTGCTCGCCCGCTCCAACCTGGTGCAGGTGGTGAAGCAGTTCAAGCTCTTCCCCAGCGAGGTGGCCGACGAGGGCGAGGTGGCCGCGTCGGACGAGCTGCGCACGAGGGTGTCGTTCCGCGACAAGGGCGCGGGCACCTTCCGCATCTCCTACAAGGGCGACACGCCCGAGGAGGCGCAGAAGGTCACCAAGTTCCTGGCCGACCGGCTGAAGACCGAGGACAACCGGCTGCGCCGCGAGCAGGCCGAGCAGACCAAGGTCTTCCTGGTCGGGCAGAAGGACGCGGCCAGCGCCGAGCTGCACGAGCGCGAGCGCAAGCAGGCCTCCTTCCTCATGAAGCACCCGGAGTTCGCCGAGGAGAACGGCGGCGGGGCCTCGTCGGGCGCTGGCTCGGCGGTGCGCGCGGCCACGCTGAAGGGCAAGGCGGCGGCCGCCTCGGGCGATCCGAAGCTGTCCGCCCTCGAGCGCCAGCGCCGCCGCATCATGGCCCGCCTCGAGAACCCGGACGCGCCGGTGCCGGTCGCCACCCGCGATGCGGCTCCCGAGCCGGGCGAGCTGCGCGAGGCGCGCCGCGACGTCGAGGCGGCGAGCAAGACGCTGCAGGAGCGAGTCAGTCAGTTCACCGAGAAGCACCCGGACGTGGTGTCGGCCCGGATCGCCCTCACCGAGGCGCAGCAGCGCCTGCGCCGCATCGAGGCCGGTCTGCCGGCGGTGGGCGAGCCGGCCGAGGCGCTGCCGACCGGGCCGGTCGATCGCAGCGCGCTCCAGCGCGAGCTGGAGAAGGTGGACCGCGAGCTGGCCGCCTACCGGGCCAAGGGCGGAGCCACCCCGGCGCCGTCGAAGTCGCAGGTGGCCGACGACGTGGTCTCGCTCGAGACCGACTGGGCCAACCTCCTGCGCGACGTCGAGGAGGGGCGCGAGCGGGTCAACACCCTCGAGACTCGCGTCTTCACCGCCGACATCACCGCCAGCTCCGAGGTGGCCGAGGCGGCCCAGCTGAGCGTCATCGACGAGGCCTACGTGCCGCCCAAGCCGGCCGGCAAGCCGCGCAAGATGCTCGCCATGGCCGGGACGGCGGCGTTCGCCGGGCTCGGCATCGTGCTGGCGCTCGGGCTGGCGCTCATCGACGACCGGGTCTACCGGCGCTACGACCTGGACCGGCTCGGCTTCGCGCCGGTCCTCATCGTGGTGCCGTCCGAGCGAAAGGGACGCCGGCATGCCTGATACGAGGCGCTTCGGATCGCGTGGCGAGGCGCAGGACCAGACCGCCGCCACGGTCAAGCAGGCGGCCGCGCCGCGGTCGAACACCGGAAGCTCGCCCCCGGTGAGCCCGGCGGCCAGCCCGTCGGTGGTGTCGCCGGTGCAGGCTCGGCCGCGGACGGGCACCCCGCCGGCGCCGGTCGCGGCCAACCCGCCGCTGCCGCCGGCGGCGGTGGTCGAGCGCCATCGCACCCAGGAGGCGCCCCCTCTGCCCAAGCGGGTGCTGGACGTCCCGGACGTGACCGCCATCGAGGGGAGCGAGGCGTTCAGCGGCCGGCTGCCCGACTGGGGCACGGTCGGCGACGCGCGCAAGACGGTCATGATGACCGCGTCGTCGCGCGAGTCGCCGATTGCCCAGGCGCTCGAGCCGCCCAAGATCGAGGTCGTGCAGCACGAGATGCCGGACGACGGGCCGCTCGACCGGCGCCTGGTGCTGGTGCGCGACTCGGACTCGACCCGCGCGGCCGCGTTCCGGGTGCTGCGCCACCACATCCTCGAGCGCGGTCAGCCCAAGGTCGTGGCGGTGTCGAGCGCCAACGACCGCGAGGGCAAGACCACCTGCGCGGTCAACCTGGCCCTGGCGATGGCCGAGTGCGGGCGCGGGCGGGTGCTGCTGATCGACGGCAACCTGCGCCGGCCCGAGCTGGCCGGAGTGTTCCGCTTCGTCCCACCCTGGTGCTTCGCCGAGCAGCTCCAGGTCCACCGCGAGCAGCCGCTCCTGCCGTGGGGCGTGGTCGAGGTGCGCAGCATGTGGCTGCACGTGGCGGCGGTGAACCCGCGCCGCGACCCGAGCAAGGTGCGCGACGCGCCGTCGTTCGGCATCGCGCTCGAGCGGCTGCGCCTGGCCCCGTACGATCACATCGTGATCGACTGCCCGGCGGTGCTCGGCAGCGCCGACGTCAACCTGATCCAGGACGCCGCCGACGGCGTGCTGCTGGTCGCGCGCAAGAAGACGTCCACCGTGCGCGACCTGCGCCGCGCGGTCGAGCAGCTGACCCCGGCCAAGGTGCTGGGGACCGCGCTGCTCGAGTAAGCGCTACCAGGCGCGGACGATGCGGGCCGGCACGCCCATGGCGAGGGCGCCGGCCGGCACGTCGGTGGTGACCACGCTGCCGGCGGCGACCACCGCGCCGCGCCCGATGGTGACGCCCTTCAAGACGTGGGCGCCGTGGCCGATCCAGACCCGCTCCTCGATGGTGAGCGGGCGGATGTCCGACTCGTCCAGCTCCTGCACGCCGGCCATGCGGCGGTCGATGTCGGCCGGGTGACCGTCGGAGTCGGAGATCCAGGTGCGCCCGGCGATGCCGACGTGATCGGCGATGGTGATGAGGCGGTTGACCACGAAGGTGACGTCGGTCGCCACCGACACCGAGTTGCCGATGATGAGCTCCGGCGCGTCGACGAACCGGCCCGAGCGGATCGAGAAGTAGCCGAACCGACAACCGTCCCCGACGGTGATGCGGGCGTGGCCGACCACGTACGGCAGCGCAGAGACCTGGAGGTCCTTGCCGACCTTGTGGAAGCGGGCGCGGACCATCGGCTCGTAGAGCAGCTTGGAGCCGGCGTACTCGCGGGCTGATGCGTAGGCGTCGTGCGCCCGGTACACCAGGCCGAAAAGCGTCCGCGTGGCGCGGGTTTCGGGCAGGTTCCAGCGCTGCGCCCAGTAATAGACGTCGCGCGCCGTGCGCGCCGCCATGGAGTCGCCGCGCTTGATGCGCAGAACCAGCTCGTCTAAGGCTCTCACCCGTCGGTGAATTTAGCACTACTGCGTCGGATACGCGCGCGGCCCGGTCAGCGAAGCAGGCTCTCCTCGCGCTTGCTCATGCTCTCCAGCCCGCCGTCGACGCGGCTGGACGGGTCCTTGGGCAGCTCGACCGCCTGACGGGTCGGGTAGCGCCCCTCGAGGACCAGCGTGATCTGCTGTCGGCGCGTGTGTTGCTCCTCGGTGGTCCCGCCGATCTCCATGAGGCGCGGGTCCTCGCGGTCCTGCCAGATCCGCTGGTAGCGGAGGCCGGCCGAGATCGCCTCGGTCGCCTGCCACGCCAGCGAGATGTCCCCGACCCACTGGATGGTGTGGCCCTCGACCTCCTCGCCGGCCGCGTTGACGATGCCGATCGACGTGCCGTTCGAGTAGCCGACCGCGCCGGCCAGGGAAAGCTTGTCGGCCAGCGGCAGCGGCACCACCCCGCGCACCTCGGCGACGTGGGTCGCCTCGGTCTCGCCGAGCACGATGTTGGTCGTCACCGAGCGGCGGTAGCCGAGCGCCCCGGCGAAGCGGTCGTGGGCGTAGCGCAGGTAGGCGGCCCCGACCGGGAACTCCTCGCGGCGCTCGAACTCGCCGGCCGGGAAGGTGACCGTCATGCCCACCGACGCGTCGGTCGAGAAGTCCTCGTTGAGGTCGTGCACCCAGCGCAGCTCGGGGCCGAGGAGGATGGTCTTCTGGTCCTCGAGCTCGACGCCCTGGGCGTCCTCGCCGGTGTCGAGGATCGAGTAGGTGCCTCGCCCGCTCAGCGTGAACGAATGGAAGTTGAACGACTTGCTGAGGCCGACCGACGCATCGAACGCGGTGCGGCGCCCGACCTGGGTGGTGTCGTCGGTGGGCTGGTAGATCGACGCCCCGATCGCCTGCTGGTACTGCCAGGAGTGGGTGAGCTGGTAGTTGTACCCGACCCCGGTGGCGGCCTGCGCGTACGACTGATCGCCCTGGGCCTGCCCGCCGACCGGGGTGTCCTGCGGCGCGGTGTCGAACGCGTTCTGCCGGCCGTGACCGGCGCTGAGATCGAAGGTGAGCCCGGCGCGCGGGGTCAAGGGGACCACCGCGCCGTAGAGGATGTTGTTGGAGAACGAGTTGGCCCCGCTGGCCCCGGCGTACAGGCGGATGTTGAGGGTGTAGCGGAGCACCTGGGTGATGCGCACGCCCTCGTGCGAGAAGACGATGCCCGGGGCGATGTTGGCGAACGCGTCGGACTGCACCGCCGGCGTCACGGTCGGGTCGGCCGGGTTGTCCGGCACCGCCTGCACGTTGTCGGTGTAGCCGGTGGTGAGGGTGGTGATGGCCTGCAGGCTGTGGTCGGCCGCGGCGGGGCGCGCCCGGGAGGAGACGGCGGCGGCAGCAGCGGCGGCGAGCGCGATACGAAGGGCGTGGAAGCGGTGGTATTGCGGCACTGGACTACACGCTAAATCGAAAGCGGAAGCGGGACAATCGACTTCGCGGCCGACCGGAAGGAGCGCCGGTGAACGATCGATCCGATCGTCCGGAGTGACGCGGCCTCGCGCGCGTGGTCACGGCGGGGGCGCGGCGTAGCGGTCGGGGAACGGATCCGCGGTCTCGCGCAGGCCGACCTCGTCGCTGGTCCACTGCGATCCCAGCTCGGCGAAGAACGCGAGCCCGACCACGCCGACGTTGCGGCCGTCGCCGGTGCGGGCGGCGTACGAGTCGCGCACCGACGAGAAGCGGAACGCGGCGACCGTGTCGTCGCTGGTGCGGAAGCCTTCGATCGTGAGGCTGCCGCCCGGCGGCACGATGTAGCCGCGCTTGCCGTAGCTGCCCGGGCGGCCGTCGATGACGTCGAGCCCGTCGACCGACGCGACCAGCTCGTAGCGACCCGCCGTGTGGTTGGTGACCAGCAGGTGGTAGCGCTGGCCGGCGCGGCCGATCACGTAGCTGCGACCGTCCGCGGCGACGCCGGGCAGCGGCGTGCCCGACTCGTCGGTGACCGCCACCGAGATGCCGCCCTGCGGGGTGGACGCGATGAGCGGGGCGAGCGCGCCGCCGCGGCTGTCGGCCTGGGCTCGCACGCCCTCCTCGTCGTTGTAGTGGATGGCGACCAGCGCGAACGGCTCGCCGGCGGCGCGCTGGAACGGCTGCTCCTCGACCCGCGAGTGGACGCTCTCGCCGAACTCGGTGCCGAGGCCGGGGCGATCGGGCTGGGCCGCCTCGGCCTCGGCCGGCCCGGACTCGGCGCCGGCGCCGGGGCTGACGATCGACTGGTCGCTGTAGGCGACCTCGGTGGATGCGGGAGCGTTCGGCGAGCTTGCCCGGTAGGCAGACGAGCCTCCGGTGCAGGCCGCCGACCAGCTCGCCGCGACAGTCAGCACATGGAGCGCTGCGGCGCGGGTGCGGATCATGGCGTCCTCCTCTGTTCGTCCTCGGTAACGAGGGGCGCCGAGCGGCTCTTTCACCCGAAATTTGGCGCCCGGCAAGAGCCGGCCTACGCTGGGCGGATGCGAATCGCGCGTGAGCGGCGCCATCGCCGCAGCGACAACACCACCCTGGCCCTGCACTACCAGCTGGACGCGTGCCGGCAGGCCGCGAAGCTGGAGGGCCTCATCCTGTCCGACGAGGACGGGTTCTGCCTGGCCACCTCGGGCGACCCGCACGCGTGCCAGGAGGTCGCCGCGCAGCTCCCCTTCATCGGGCGCAAGGTGCCCGACTTCGAGGGTGTGCTGCTCGGGACCGAAGGCGGCTGGCGCATCCGCATGCACCGCTTCGGCGTGCCGGGCGGCCAGCTGTTCCTGTGCGCGATCGGCCCGGGCGGAACCGAGCGCGAGCGCCAGCTGGCCCTGTCGCGCGGGGCGGTCCGCCGGATCCTCGAGCCGCGCGCCGACGCGATGTGACGGGCGCGGCCGGCCGCGGCCGGCCATCCACGCGCGGAGGACCTTGGACGAGTTCAACTACCTCTCGGTCCTGGTGTCGATCATCCTGGGGCTGGGCATCACCCAGCTCCTCACCGGGGTCGGCCGCATGCTGCAGAACCGCGCCCGCGTGCGGCTCTACTGGCTGACCATCGGCTGGGTCCTCATCCTGCTCCTGGTCCACGTCCAGCTCTGGTGGTCGATGTTCGAGCTGCGCGGCCAGCGCGAGTGGACCTTCCTCGGGTTCTTCTCGGTCCTGATCCTGCCGATCGTCCTCTACCTCATGTCGGCCCTCGCCCTGCCCGACTTCGGCGACACCGTCGCCGACGACCTCCGCGACCACTACTACGCCAACTGCCGCTGGTCCTACGCCCTGGCCTTCATCCTGGTCGTCCTCACCTACGGCCGCGAGGCCGTGCTCGCCGGCGCGATCGACCGCGACCTCGACAGCGCCGCCAAGCTCCTCTTCGCCGCCCTCTTCATCGCCGGCGCGATCACGAGGCGCCCGCGCGTCCACGAGGTGCTGGTGCCGGCGAACCTCGCGCTCCTGCTGATCTACATCGGCACGCTGTTCAGGGACCTGCCCGGGCGCTGATCGGCGCGGCTCAGGTCGAGATGCCGGGGACCAGCATCGCGGCGAAGCGGGCCGGGTCGGCGACGCCCTGACTGCGGAAGAAGGCGTCGGCCTCGCGGATCGAGGCGCGGCCACGGGCGCTGGTGGCGGTGAGGAGGCCGAGAGCGCGGCGGGCGGCGGCGGCGTGGGCGGACATCTCGAGGCGGTCGAGGTCGGTGAGGGCGGCGGTGAGCCTCGCGGCGGCGGCGCGGCGGTCGCCGGTCCGGGCGGCGAGGCCGGCGTCGATGAGGCGGGCCAGCGGGAGGGAGGCAGGGGCGCCCTCGCGGCGGAGCAGCGCGGCGTAGGCGCTGGCCTGGTCGGGGACGCCCTGGGCCACCGCGATGCGGCCGGCGGCGTGGGCGAGCTCGCGCAGCGCGATCGGGTAGCGGGCGATGCGCGAGCGGGCCAGGCGGGCGGGGTCGAGTCGCCAGTGGGCGGCGAAGTGGTCGGGGCGGTCGGCGTAGAGGTAGAGGTCGGCGCGGGCCACCGTGGCCCCGTAGTAGCCGACCTGGAAGCCTCGCTGGCCGCCGGCCCAGGCGGCCAGGGCGTCGTCGAGGTCGCGCTCGGCCTGGGCGGGATCGCCGCGCAGGAGGTGGAGCACGGTGCCGAAGCGGAGGCGGGCGCTCAGCGCGGCGTAGCGGTCGCCGCGCAGGTCGGCGGCGCGGACCGCCGCCGGCAGGGTCTCGGCCAGGGCGCCCAGCTCGCCCAGCATGAGCCGGCACAGGGAGACGTACTGCTCGCTGGTCGACATCTCCCAGCTGCTCGAGCGGTGCTGCTGGCGGAGGAGCGCGGCGACCCGGCGGAAGTGATCGAGCGCGCTCCGCCAGGCGCTGTGGCGGAACATGGCCAGCGCGCCGCGCACCCACAGGGCGTAGGGGGCGAACCGGTCGTCGCCGGTGCGCGCGATCACCCGCTCGGCGCGGGCCGCCATCCGCTCGGCGCGATGATAGCGACCCTCGCCGGCCAGGTAGCCGGCCTCGAGGGCGAGCGCCATCGACAGGCGGCGCGGCTCGGGGTGGCGCAGCGCCAGGGCCAGAAATCTGGCCTGATATTCGGCGCCGCGCTCGGTGTCGACCAGCGACAGCGCCACCGCCATCGAGCCGCACACGTCCATCTCGGTCAGCACCCGGCCGGGGACGTCTCCCTCGGCGCGGCGGGCCCGGCCGATCGGGCGCAGGCCGAGCCAGCGCCGGCGGAGCTGGGCCGCGCGGCGCGAGCCGGGCCGATCCGGCGAGCCGAGCCCGATGTGGCGGAGGACTCCCTCGATCGCCTCGAGCCCCTCGCCGACGTAGCCGCCGCGCAGCAGCGCCGCGGCCGACTGGTGGCGCAGCTCCAGCGCGGTGACCGGGTCCGCCTCGTCGGCCGCCTCGCGGAACACCGCCGCCGCCTCGGCCGGGCGCCCGGCGCTGGCCAGCGACTCCGCCATCGCGATCCGCAGCGCGCGCCGCTCCTCCGCCGAGCCGCCGGCGCCGGCGCCGAGCGCCATCTGGTAGAAGCGCGCGGCGCGGTGGAAGTCGAACTGGCGGGCCGCCTCGTCGGCGGCGGCGCGGGCGTGCTCGCCGGCGCGCGCCTCCTCCCCTGCCCCCTTCCAGTGGCGGGCCAGCTGCGCGCTCGATCCCTCCGACCACTGCTCGAGGGCGACGGCGAGCGCGCGATGACAGGCCCGCACTCGCTCGCCGGACAGCTGGGCGCGCACGCACTCGCGGATGCGGCTGTGGTAGCACTCGACCCGATCGGTCGCGCGCCCGCCCGGCGCCTGGACCAGGTTGACCGTGCGCAGGTGGCGGATGGCGCGCCCGAGTGACTCCGGCGCCGAGTCGAGCGCGGTCGCCGCCACCCGCTGCGAGACCGGCTCGCCCGACACCGCGACCAGCTCGACCAGCTCGCGCGCGTCCTCCGGCAGCTGCGCGATGCGCCGGCCGAGCAGCTGGACGAAGCTGACCGGGCCGCGAGCGTGCTCGGCGGTGGTCTGCATGTGGATGGCCAGCTCGGTGATGAACAGCGGCACCCCGCCCGCCTCCTCGGCCACCTGCGCGGCCAGCTCCTCGCTGGCGCCGGGCAGGAACTGCGCCGCCAGCCACGCGGCGTCGGCCGGCGGCAGCGGACCGAGGTCGATGCGGGTCAGCCAGCGGCCGAGCGCCTCCATCAGCCGGTCGAGCGCGGCGTGGCGGATCGGCGCCTCGACGCTGGCGTCGCCGCTCGGGGCCTCGCCCACCTCGCCCGGGGCCGCATCGACCCGGCTGCAGAAGACCAGGAGGAGCCCCGGCGGGTCGGGCGGGCGCATGATGTCGGCCAGCAGGCGCAGCGAGTCGAGGTCGCTCCACTGGAGGTCGTCGAGGAACACGACCAGCTCGCGCTTCACCGCCAGACGCTTGAGCACGTGGCGCAGCGCGGTGAAAGCGCCCTGGCGCAGCTCGTGCGGATCCGGCGGGACCTCGCCGCGCGGGGCGGCGGCGATCGCGTTGACCCGGCCGAGGACCGGGAACAGGCGGGGCAGGAGCGGCGCGTTGCCGGGCAGCAGCTCGGCCGCCTCGTCGGGCGGGAGCTGGTTCCAGAAGCGGGCCAGCTGATCGACGACCGCGTCGATCGCCTTGTACGGCACCGTCTCGCGCTCGTAGCAGCGCCCGTCGAGCACGACCGCCTCGGCGCCGAGGTCGCGCCGCACCACCTCGAGGAAGCGGCGGACCAGGGTGGTCTTGCCGATCCCGGATGGGCCGCGGATCGCGACCACCGCCGCGCCGCCGTCCTCGACCTGGCGCGCGCACTCGGCCAGGCGGGCCAGCTCCAGCTCGCGCCCGGCGAACGCCGCGCCCTGGGTCGCGCTCGACACCGAGCCGGCCCGGCGCTCGACGACGTCGTCGACCCCGAGGCGGCGCAGCACCTCGGCGCCGGACGGGCGGGCGGCCGGATCGATGGCGAGGAGATCGATGCACAGCGCGTCGAGGTCGGGCGGCACCGACGGGACCAGCGCGCGCGGCGGCGGCGGCGGGTGCGACTGCTTGTCGATGAGGACCTGCATGATCGACCCCTGGTGGGGCGGTCGCCCGGTCAGCGCCTCGTACAGCAGGCAACCGAACCCGTACCAGTCGGCGGCCGGCGCGATGCGCCCGTCGCTGACCTGCTCCGGCGCGATGTACTCGATGGTGCCGACGATGCGGCCGACCAGGCTGTCGCTGCCGCGGTCGTCCAGATGCGCGACCAGGCCGAAGTCGAGAACCACGACCCGCCCGCTGTGGGTGACCAGCACGTTGGGCGGCTTGATGTCGCGGTGGACCATGCCGGCCTGGTGGAGCGCGACCAGGGCGCGGCCGAGCTGGGGCAAGGCGGCGCGCAGGCGGGGCTCGTCGAACCGGCCGCGCGGCGGGGTCAGCTGGTCGCGACGACCGGACCCCGGCGCGACGTCCCGGGCGGCGGCGTCGAGCGGGACCCGCGGAGTGTCGGCGCGCGACGGGCTGTGCGCGGTCGGCTCCCCCTCGCGGCAGTGGCGGATGATGTCGGTCCCCTCGACCAGCTCCATGGTGAGGAAGCCGGTGTCGTCGTCGACCACCATGTCGTAGAGGTCGACCAGGTTGGGGTGGCTGATGTGGGCGAGCGCGCGGAACTCGCGCTTCAGCCGGTACAGCGTGTCGACGTCGCGGTGCTTGAGCGTCTTGAGCGCGACCAGCTGGCCCCGCTCACGATCCTCGGCCTCGTAGACGACTCCCATCCCGCCCTCCCCGATTGGACGGATGATGCGGAACCGCTGGCCTGCCCCTTCCTCGAGTTTCACCGATCTGCTTGGGCCCGACCCGACCATCCTATCCCGGACCGGCGCGCGGCGGCGTGTGGTTTGGTCGGTCGAGATCATCGGCTCCGGAGATCGCCGGGCTCTGCCGGCGCTCGCCGCGCCCCGCGGTGTCGTACTCTCGTCCGACCGGTGACCTCGCGCCTCCTGCCAGCCCGCCTCGGACGCGCGACCCGCGCGGCCAGCATCTCCGATGAATCCGTGGCGATCGTCGGCGCGGGAGCGTTTGCCACCGCGCTGGCCAGCGTCATCAGCGCGCGCGGCGTGACCGCCATCCTCTACAGCGAGGACCAGGCGATCGTGCGCGACATCAACGTGAACCGGTGCAACCAGAGCCGGCTCCCGGGGGTTTCTCTGGCCCGCCGCGTCGCCGCCACCTCGGATCTGGCCGAGATGGCCGCGCTGGCCCGGGTGGTCATCCTGGCGGTCTCGTCGCGCAGCGTGGTCAAGGTGGTGCGCGATCTCGACGACGTCCTGACCGGGCAGCACACCGTCGCCCACGCGATCGGGGCGCTGGCCGGCGACGACCGCCGAGTGTCCCAGATCGTGCGCGATCACACGCGGGTCGAGCGAGTGGTGGCGCTGGCCGGGCCGGCGCTGCCCGGCGATCTCACCGCGCGGCGGTCCTGCGCGGTGGTGGCGGCGTCCGACTCCGAGGAGGCGCTGATCGAGGTCAAGCGCGCCCTGAACGCGCCGCCGGTGCTGCGCCTGTACAAGAGCCCCGACCTGGTCGGCGTGGAGCTGGCCGCGGCGGTGTCCGGCGCGCTCACCGTCGGGGTCGGGCTGGCCGACGGGCTGGAGATCGGGCACGGGCCGCGCACCGTCTTCATCACGCGAGCGGTGACCGAGGGGGCGCGCCTCTGCCACGGCAGCGGCGCCGACCCGCGCACCTTCTTCGGCCTGGCCGGGCTGGGCAACCTCCTGGCCCGCTCGTCGCCGGAGTCGCGCGCCGACTCGGTCGACTACCAGCTCGGGGTGTCGCTCGCGCGCGGGCTGCCGCCGCCGCGCGGCGAGACCGAGGGAGTGCGCACGCTGGCGACCGCGTGCCGGGTGGCCGACCTGCTCGGCATGTCCGCGCCGATCGTGCGCACCGTGCACGACGTGGTCAGCGGGCGGATCAGCGCCGAGGTGGCGGCCGACCGCCTCGCGTCGTGGGACACCGACCTCGAGTGAGAGGCGGCGCGGCCGGGCCGGCCCCGGCTCCGGGCTCCGCCGGGTCAGTGTAGGCTGCGGGCGAGCGTCTCTCGCGAGCGCGTCCCGAGGCCCAGCGATGACCAACCCCGATCCCCGTGAGCTGCCCGAGCTGGCCGAGTTCCGGCGCGACACGCGCGCCTGGATCGCCGAGCACAGGCCGGCCGCCCCCTCGTTCGTCCTGCCGCAGAGCTTCCTCGAGGTGGAGACGCGCGAGCAGTTCGACTACCTGCGCGCGTGGCAGGGCGCGCTCTACCGGGCCGGCCTGGTCGGCTTCGACGTGCCGCGCGAGTACGGCGGCCAGGGCGTCTCGCCGGAGCGGGCCGCGGTGGTGAGCCAGGAGCTGACCCGCGCCCGCGCCCCGTTCCTGGTCAACCTGCTCGGCCTGCGCTGGGCCGGCCCGACCATCCTCGCGTACGGCACCGAGGAGCAGAAGCGCCGGCTCATCCCGCCGCTCCTCGCCGCCGACGAGATCTGGTGCCAGGGCTTCAGCGAGCCCGGCTCCGGCTCCGACCTGGCCAGCCTCACCACCCGGGCCGAGCCGGACGGCGCGGGCGGCTGGCGGGTCACCGGCCACAAGGTGTGGACCACGATGGCCCACGTGGCCGACTGGATGATCCTCCTGGCCCGCACCGGACCGGCCAAGTACGACGGACTGTCGTACTTCCTGTTCCCGATGAAGACCGACGGCGTGCGGGTCGAGCCGCTGGTCAAGATGACCGGCGAGGGCGGCTTCAACCAGGTCATCTTCGACGGCGCGCCGATGCCGCGCGAGTCGCTGCTCGGCCAGGAGGGCCAGGGCTGGCGGGTGGCGATGACCACGCTCGCGTTCGAGCGCGGCGTCGAGGGCGGCCGCGAGCGGGGCGCCGAGGACCTGGCCCTGGTGTGGCGAGTGGCCGACCTGGCCGCGCGCGCCCGGCGCGACGGCGCGCCCGCCATCGACGACCCGGTGCTGGCCGATCAGCTGGTCTCGCTGTGGATCGAGGCGGAGGCGATCGGCGTGTCGGCGCTGCGGATGCGGGTGCCCGGCCTGGTCGCCGATCGGCCGCTGGCGCTGCCGCTCATGCACAAGCTGGTCTTCACCGAGCTGGCCCAGCGCGCCACCCGGCTGGCCTGCCAGCTGCTCGGCACCGAGGCGGTGCTGTGGATGGGAGACCAGCGCGCGCCCGACGACGGCGACTGGCCGCGCGCGTTCCTCAACTCGTACGGCTTCACCATCGGCGGCGGCACCAGCGAGGTCCAGCGCAACATCCTGGGCGAGCGGGTGCTCGGCCTGCCCAAGAGCAAGTGATGCGGATCCGGGTGATGCGGATCGAGGAGACGCGAGCATGAGCGCGACCACCGGCTCGATGAGCCTGGCCTCTCACCTGCCCGACGGGCTGGGTCACACCGGCGACCACGACCTCCTGCGCGGGACCGCGCGCCGCTTCCTGTCCGAGCGGTGCCCGGCCCGCGAGGTGCGCCGCCTGGCCGGCGACCCGATCGGCTTCGACCGCGCGCTTTGGCGCGAGCTGGCCGAGCTCGGCTGGACCGGCCTGCACCTGCCCGAGCGAGTGGGCGGGGCCGGCCTCGATCACCTGTCGATGGCGCTGGTGCTGGAGGAGTCGGGGCGCGCGCTGTATCCGGGGCCGCTCCTGGCCAGCGCGCTCGGCGCGCTCGCGATCGCGCGGGCGGCCTCCGGCGGGCAAGCCGGCCGGCTCCTGCCCGACCTCGCGGCCGGCCGGGTCATCGCCACCCTCGCGCTGGTCGAGGGATCGTCTTGGGAGCTCGACGCGGTCGAGGCCGCGGCCCGCCCGGTCGAGGACGGCTACGAGCTCCACGGCGAGAAGGCGCACGTGCCGTGGGCGCAGGTGGCGGATCTGCTGGTCGCGCCGTTCCGCTGGGAGGGCGGGCTCTCGATGTTCGCGGTGCCGCTCGCCGGCCCCGGGATCGAGATCGAGCCGGAGGTGTCGCTCGACTCGACCCGCCGGCTGGCCCGGGTGCGCTTCACCGGCGCGCACGTCGCGGCCGACGCGCGCCTCCTGGCCGGCGGCGCGGTGCTGGGCGATCTCCTGGCCCCGGCGCTGGCCTACCTGGCCGCGGAGATGGCCGGGGCGGCCGGCGCCGCCCTCGACCTGACCTGCGCCTACGCGCGCGAGCGCGTGCAGTTCGACCGGCCGATCGGCGCGTTCCAGGCGGTCAAGCACCCGCTGGTCGACGTGCTGATCGCGGTCGAGCGGGCCCGGTCGCTCGCGCTCGCCGCCGCCGTCGCGCTCGACCACGCGCCGGATCAGGCGCTCCGCGCCGCGCGCATGGCCAAGGTCGCCGCCGAGGGCGCGCTGCTCTTCGCCTGCGACCGGGCGGTGCAGCTGCACGGCGGGTTCGGCTTCACCTGGGACTGCGATGCGCACCTCTACTACAAGCGCGCGCTGGCCAGCGCGGCCACCTGGGGCGACGCGCTCCACCACCGCCGCGTGCTGGCCGCGGATCTGCGCCGCCTGGCCGGCTACGCCCCGAGGAGCGGATCGTGAGCGACAAGGAGGGTGGCGGCGGCGAGCCGACCGCGGCGCCCGGCCTCGACGAGCTGCGCCAGGAGCTGGGCGCGGTCGACCGCCAGCTGGTCGAGCTGATCGCGCGCCGGCTGGAGCTGTCGTCGTCGATCGGCGCGCGCAAGCGCCAGGCCGGCGCGTCGACCCGCGACTACCGGCAGGAGCGCGACGTCATCGAGCGGGCGCGGGCGGCCGCGCGAGAGACCGGCGTCTCGCCGGAGGCGGCCGAGCAGCTCATGCTGCTGCTCATTCGATCGTCCTTGACCGTGCAGGAGCGCGAGGGGGTGGCCCAGGCCGGGGGCGGCAGCGGCAAGCGCGTGCTGGTGATCGGCGGGGCCGGCAAGATGGGGCGCTGGTTCGCCCGCTTCCTGTCGTCACAGGGCTACACGGTCGAGATCGCGGATCCGTCCGGCAAGCTGGCGGCCCACGTGTCGCACCCGGACTGGCGCGCGGTCGAGCTCGATCACGACATCGTGGTGGTCGCCGCGCCCCTGCGCGCGTCGGCCGCGATCCTCGAGGAGATGGCGGCGCGCCCGCCGCGCGGGCTGGTCTTCGACGTCGGCTCGCTGAAGAGCCCGCTGCGGGCCGGGCTGCTCGCGCTGCGCGCGGCCGGGGCGCGGGTCACGTCGGTCCACCCGATGTTCGGGCCGGACACCGAGCTCCTGTCGGGCCGGCACGTCCTGTTCGTCGACCTCGGCGTGCCGGAGGCGACCCGCGAGGCGCGCGAGCTGTTCGCCTCGACCATGGCGATCACCGCCGAGATGGATCTCGAGTCGCACGACCGCCTGATCGCTTACGTGCTGGGGCTGTCGCACGCGCTCAACATCGCGTTCTTCACCGCGCTGGCCGAGAGCGGCGAGGCGGCCCCGCTCCTGGCCCGGCTGTCCAGCACCACGTTCGACGCGCAGCTGGCGGTGGCCAGCCGGGTGGCGGCGGAGAGCCCGCAGCTCTACTTCGAGATCCAGTCGCTGAACGACTACGGCACCGAGTCGCTCGCCGCGCTGCTCTACGCGGTCGAGCGGCTGCGATCGGTGGTCCGGGCCGGCGACGAGCAGGGCTTCATCCGCCTCATGGAGGGCGGGCGCGCGTACCTGAGCGGACGCCCGACCGGCGGAGACGCGCCCCCGTGACCGACGGCGCGGCGGACGCGGGAGCCGGCTGACCCATGGCGGAGCCCGGCGCGCGATCCGGCCTCTGGCTGGGGCTCGTGGTCGGCGCCGCGCTCGGCGCCGGCGCCACCTGGCTGGCGATGGCGCGGCCGTGGCGGTCGGCGCGGCCGGCGGCGATCGCGGCGGCCGACGCGGCGCCCGGCCCGGAGCGCCCCGATCGCCCACGCAAGCGGCGCGGCAGGTCACGCGCCGGCGGCGCCGAGACAGACGACGTCGCGCCGCCGGTCCTGACCGCCGCCGACCACGCGATGACCTGGCGCGGCGCCGCGATCGCGCTGCCGACCCGCGACGTCGACCTCGGCGATGAGAAGAGCGGCGGCCGCGCGCTCGAGGCGGGCGAGATCGACGAGGTGATGCAGCGCGCGTCGGGCCCGGTCCTGGCCTGCATCCAGGACGCGCTGGCCGGCGCCGAGCTGGCCGGCGAGGTGCGCCTCGAGATGCTGGTCGGCGGCGGCGGCGAGGTCCAGAAGGTGCGAGTCGGCGCGCCGCGCTGGCTCGTGAGCCACGGCATCGCCGACTGCGCGTCGGCCGCGGCGCGGCGCATCCGCTTCCCGGCCACCGGCGCGCCCACCGTGGTCAACGCGCCGTATCACATCGACTGATCTGCGAGCCGCTCAGCCGCCCAGCGACAGCGCGGTGGCCGACAGGCCGTACAGCGCGGCGAGGATGAGGATCTGCTTGAAGGTTCGGGATCGGAGGAATGTCATGGGCCTCCGATCTCGCTATCAGCCCTCACGGCGGTCGGCCAGTTTTCGGCAAGTGGAGGGCGTGGCGGCCCGGCGCGATGACCAGGCGGCCGCCGTGCGCCTCGGCGACCATCCTCGCCAGCCACAGGCCGAGGATCGGGTTGCCGGCCTGGAGGCCGGCCAGCATTCGGTCGAACGGCTGGAACACCAGCGCCACCTGGGCCGGCGAGAGGCCGGCGCCGCCGTCGCGGATCTCCGCGCGCGCCCCGCCCTCCTCGTCGATCTGGATGTCGATCTCGATCGCCGTCGCCGGCCCGCTCTTCACCGCGGCGATGAGGAGCGAGCCGAGCGCGTGCTCGACGCGCGGCCCGTCCCACACGCCGAGAGCCTCACCCGCCCCGACCAGCCGCGCCTCGCAGCCGGCCCGCTCGAGGTCGTGGGCGAAGCGCTCGATCGCGTGCCGCGCGAGATCGACCACGTCCACCTCCGCGGCGCGCAGCGGCAGCCAGCCGCCACCCGCGCGCACGAGGTCGAGGACCTCCTCGATGATCCACCCCAGCTTGTGGAGCGAGCGGCGAATGCGCTCGGCGCGCTCCTCGATCCCGACCGTGGTCGCGCTCTGCTGCACCGCCATGATGAGCGTGTCGATCTGCAGCTGCATCGCGGTGAGCGGAGAGCGCAGCTCGTGACCGGCGACGCGAAGGAACTCCTCGCGCACCCGATCGATCTCCTCGACCTCCCGCCCGCCGCGCTCGTGCTCGTCGCGATCGTCCGCTTCGCTCACCGTCTCGTCCTCTCCACCGCGTCAGGGTGCGCCGCCGCGACGCGTCATGTCGATGTTGTTTATTTTGTTCGCCACGCTACCGGCCAGCGGAGGATTGTGATCCTCGCGATATCGTCCTAGTCTTGGATTTGTGAGTGCTCCAGCCCGGGGGGAGCTCGATCGCTCGGGTGCTATCGAGGCTCTTGCCATCCTCCTCGTCGAGGATGAGCCGGACATCGCCGAGCCGATTGCCGAGGCTCTCCGGCGAGAAGGACACCGACTGACGCTCGTCTCTCACGGTGACCGCGCGATCAAACGCCTGGACGAGGCAGTCTACGATCTCCTCATATGCGACATCCGCCTACCCGGCGCGGATGGACTCAGCATCTTTCGCAAGGTGCGCGAGCAGCAGCCGGGGGCCAAGGTCATCCTGATGAGCGCGTACGGCTCGGTGGCCGAGGCGGTCGCCGCGGTCAAGGACCACGCGGTCGACTACCTGGTCAAGCCGTTCGCCATGAGCGAGCTGCTCGGCGCCGTGCACCAGGTCGGCGAGGAGCGCACCCTGGCGCGCAGCCTGGCCCACGCGCGCGAGCTCATCGACAGCTACGAGGGCGACGCGGTCATCATCGGCGAGACGCCGGCCATTGCGGCGCTCATCGCGCGGGTCCGCGCGGTGGCTGACAGCGACGCGCCGGTCCTCATCACCGGCGAGACCGGCACCGGCAAGGAGCTGGTCGCGCGCGCGCTGCATCTCGAGAGCTCGCGCCGCAACCGCCCGTTCGTCGACGTCAACTGCGCGGCGTTCCAGGACACGCTGCTCGAGGCGGAGCTCTTCGGCCACGAGCGGGGCGCGTTCACCGGGGCCGAGCGCCGGCGCGAGGGCCGCTTCCGCGCCGCGGACGGCGGCACGCTGTTCCTCGACGAGGTGGGCGAGATGTCGCCCAGCGCCCAGGCCAAGATGCTGCGCGCGCTCCAGGACGGGACGTTCCAGTCGCTCGGCTCGAGCACGACTCACAAGGTCGACGTGCGCACGGTGGCGGCGACCAACGTCGACCTCCGCTCGCGCATCGGCGAGGGCCGCTTCCGCGAGGACCTGTTCTACCGGCTCAAGGTCTTCCACCTGCACGTGCCGTCGCTGCGCGAGCGGCGGGCCGATCTCCCGCTCCTGGCCGAGTTCTTCTGCCGCCAGCTGACCGCGGTCGGCGCGAACGGCGCGGAGGGGAGCGGCGAGCGGCGCACGCCGGTCATCACCCCGCGCGCGTGGGCCGCGCTCTCGCACTACCGCTTCCCCGGCAACGTGCGCGAGCTCAAGCACGCGCTGCGCCACGCCCTGGTGCTCTCGCAGGGCTGCGACATCGACCTCGAGCACCTGCCCGAAGAGGTGCGCGGACGGACTGTCACCGAGCCGCGCGGCCACGGCGGGCCCTCGGTGATCGGACCGGCGTCGCTGCAGCCGCTCGAGGCCGCGCAGCGCCAGTTCGAGCGCGAGTACCTGCTCCGTGCCCTGCGCGAGGCCGACTGGAACCGGACTCGCGTCGCACAGCTGCTCGGCATCTCGCGAAAGACGCTGTGGCAGAAGCTGCGCCGGCTCGGCATTGAAGCCGGCTCCGACTGACCCGGCGAGCGCGCGCGCTCGGGCGGTGTTTCCCCGTCGGGCGACGCGCACGCGCCGCTGTTGCGCCCGGGTAACGGCTCGCGGGTGGAAGCGTCGAGAAGGTGTGGCGAGTGCCGGCTGGCACCCGTCTTGAAGCACCGGATTCCTTCATGAGGGAACGCTCTCCACGCCCTCTCGGGGGGGGCGCCGGTTCTCCTCCCTGGCCGGAGCCAGATCGCGTCGACCTGGACCGCCTCGGGGATCGCGAGCCGACCAGGGGCGGCGCGTTCGGCGAGCGATTCGCGCTCGGCACCGCGCAGTTCGAGCTCCCGCCCTCGCAGGGCACCGTGCGCGGATCCGCCGACGAGCCGCTCGCTCGAATCATGACCCGCAAGGTGGTCTGTGCTCGCCCGGAGATGGACGCGAGCTACCTGCGCGAGCGCCTGCTCGAGCGCGGGGTGAGCGGGGCGCCGGTGGTGGACGACTGGGGGCGGGTGGTCGGCGTCGTCTCCCGGACTGACCTGCTCGAGCACGAGGTGACCAGTCTGCGGCAGGGAAAGACGGTCGCCGACATCATGATGCCGCTGGTCTTCACCCTTCAGCCGGAGGCGCCGATCGGGCAGGCCGCAGCGCTCATGGCCTACGAAGGCGTGCACCGGATCGTGGTGGTCGACGGCAGCGGCTGTGTGGTCGGTGTGGTGACGTCGCTCGACATCTCGCGCTGGCTCGGGTGGTGCGCGGGCTATCCGGTCGGACGCGAACCCTGACCGACGTTACTGGTTGCGCATCGAAGTCAAAGGAACAGACTTGTAGGAAAGGAGGGAATGACGCATGGAGATTGGGCCGCCGGATCATCTGGGCGCTCTACGCGTCGGGCGATAGCGCGAGAGCGCGGTCCATCACTTCGCGGCGCAGAATGACGTCGGCCCTGATTCCGGGCACCGGGAGACATCCCGAGAGGCACGGCGGGCGAGTGTCGCGGCGCACCAAGCCGTATGGCGCCATGAGCGAAGACCAGAGAGACCAGTGAGAGTGGATATCGCCGTCCCGAAGACAACTGAATAGCGCGTGAGGGCAGACCACGAGGTCTGCCCTTCGTGCTTTTCGGGACCGGGTCAGTCCTTCAGCGACGGCGCGCGATTGGGGCCGTCGCCCCGGGTCAGCGGGATGCGTCGCTCGGCGCTCCGGTTGCCGGGCAGGACCACCACCTCGTCGCGATAGCCCTTGTGGCGGAGGATGATCGCGATCGAGCTCTTCTGCGGCTCGGTCTGATAGGTGAAGGGCGTCTCGCCCAGCCGCACACCGTCGGACTTGCGGATGACCTGCGCGCCCCGCGGCAGCGAATCGATCTGGAGCGTGATGAGCGCCATCGGGCGGCGATTGGTCTCGCTGTCGTGGGCCGGGGCGCCGTCGGTGGCCGGCTTTTCGGCGGCGGCTTCCTTGGACGCGGCTTCCTTGGCGGCGGCTTCCTTGGCCGCGGTCTCCTTGGCGGCGGCGGCTTCCTTGGCGGCGGTCGCCTTGGCCGCGGTCGCCTTGGCCGCGGTCTCCTTCGCCGCGGTCTCCTTCGCCGAGGCTTCCGCTGCGGCGGCCGCTTCCTTCTCGGCCGCCTGTTTCGCCGCGGCCTCCTTGGCCGCGGTCTCCTTCGCCGTCTCTCCCTCTTTCAGGGCCGCCGCCACGCCCTTGTCGGGCGAGGCCGACTTGGTGCCGTCTCCCTTGAGGGCGTCCAGCAGGCCCTTGTTGGCCGCGATCCACTCCCTGGTGGCCGCTTCCTTCGAGGCGTCGCCGCCCGGTGGCGTGGCCTGGTCGCCCGCAGCGGCGCCCGGGTCGGCCTGGGCGACCGCGGCCGACTTGCCGTCCGGGCCCGCATCGGCCGACGCGGTGGCTGGCGCGGTCGACGGTGCGGTCGCGGGTGTCGGCGTCGTTGCGGGTGTCGGCGTGGTCGCGCCGGCCGTCGCCGGCGGCGCGGTCGACGACTTTGCCGCCGAGGCCGTCGCCGCGTCGGCGTCCTCGGTCCGGTTGGCCGCGACGAAGTACGCCGTGACCGCGCCGGCCACCAGCGCGACGCCGATGATCATCGCCGCGATCACGCCGCCGCTGGTGCGACGCCCGGGCGGCGGGGGCATTCGCAGGTCCTCGCGACGCATCATGGGGCGCGGCATCGGCTCCGGGTAGCCCATCGGCGGCCCGCCCGGTCCAGACATCGGGCCGAACTCGCGCGGCGGAAGCGGCACCACGCCGGGCGGCGCGTGCGGGAACCCCGGCTCCGGCGAACCCTGACCAGGGAACGGCGGGCCTGGCGGGCCCGGCGCAAACGGCGGGCCCGGCGCAAACGGCGGTGCCGGCGAGTAGGCCTGCATGCCGACCGTCGGTGCGCCGGCCGGCGACGTCGGCATCGAGCCACTCATCGGGCCGCCCATCGGGCCCATCGGGCCCGGCGGTCCGTGATGGCCGGGTGGCCCCTGATGGCCCGGCGGTCCGTGATGGCCCGGCGGACCGTGATGGCCCGGCGGACCGTGAAGCGCGGGCGGTCCACCGAAACCGGACGGCACACCCGGCGGCGTGTCATCGAAGGTTGGGGCCGGAGCCGTCGGCCCACCGAACCCGGCCGGCAGCGACAGCTCGTCCTCGGGCGGACCGGGCGGCCGATCGAAGAACGAATCGTCGGTCCCGTCCGCGCGCGGTCGGCGCGACCCGGGCGGCGGGGGCGGACCGGGCGGCATCGCCTGCACCGGCGGCAGACCGGCGGCCTCGCGCCGGGGCGACCCGGGTGGTGGCGGCGGACCCGGCGGCCCCCCGCGCGGCGGCGATCGCCGGTCGCCGGCGGCCATCATCCCGCCGGCGTCGAGCTCGACCGGCGACGACGCCCCGGTCATCGGCGGGCGCGCATACGCCGCCGCCGGCATCAGCGTGCGCGGCGAGACCAGCCGCTGGTTGGTCGGCGGATCGGCAAGCAGCTCCGCCGGTACGATCTCGTCCTCGGTCGCGTCGCCCACCAGCTCCTCCGGGTCGTCGTAGATGTCGCCCGCCTCGATCGCACTGTCCGAGAGCTCCTCGGTCGAGGTGGCCGGTCGGCGCTGGCTGCCCGCCGCGACCGGCATCGACGGCCCCATCGAGACCGTGCGCGCCGACGGCAGCGCGCCCGCGCCGCTGCTGCGCCTGCCGTTGCCGCGGTCGGCCGGGCCCTCGTCGACGCTCTGCTGCTCCAGCGCGCGGCGGTAGCGCGGGCCCAGCGCCAGCGTGCGCCTGGCCGACGAGACCACCCCCGACATGGTCGGGTTGGGGAGCGCGCTGCCGTGATCGGCCGGCGCGTTCGGCACCGTGCTCGAGCCGGGCGGCGCGGCCGGGGCCGCCAGCCCGCTCAGCTGATGGAACCGGGTGAGGAGCTCGAACGAGTCGGGGAAGCGCCGCTCCGGGTCCTTCTCGAGCAGGCGCATCACCAGCTGGTCCACCTCGCGCGGCACTCGCGGCTCGATCGAGCTGGGCAGCACCGGCGCCTCGCGCACCTGCTGGGCCAGCAGCACGCCGTAGGTCTTGCCCTCGAACGGAGGGCGCCCGCACAGCATCTCGAACAGGATCACGCCGAGCGCGTAGAGGTCGGCGCGGTGGTCGACGCTCTCCGACCCGATGCACTGCTCCGGCGCCATGTAGGTCGGCGCGCCCAGCAGCGCGCCCTCCTGGGTCTCCAGCGCCGCGTAGCCGTCCTTGTCGCGCAGCTTGGCCACGCCGAAGTCGAGGATCTTGGCGCGCTCGCCACCGGGCACATCCGGATCCGGCACGATGTAGATGTTGTCCGGCTTGAGGTCGCGGTGGACGATGCCGATCTTGTGGGCGGCGTACAGCGCGCCCGACACCTGGCGCGCGATCGACAGCGCCTTGTCGACCGCCAGCTGACCCTCGCGCCGCAGCCGCTCGCCGAGCGACTCGCCCTCGAGCCGCTCCATCACCAGATACGCGCTGCCGTCGCGGGCGTAGCCGAAATCGAACACCTCGACGATGCCGGGGTGGCGGATCGCGGTGGTGGTCTTGGCCTCGTTGAAGAAGCGGGCGACCGCCGTCTCGTCGCTGCACAGCGACGGCTGCAGCACCTTGATGGCGGCGTCGCGGCCGATCAGGGTGTGCTTGGCCAGGTACACCGTGCCCATGCCGCCGGTGCCGAGCTTGCCGGTGATGCGGTAGTTCCCTACGACTTCTCCGACCTGCACGGACGCAGCATATCACGCAGCAAACCGCGGGCCTTCCGGGCGCCCGGGATCGCACCGCCGGCCGAAGCGCGTCCAGCAACTCGATAACCGACGAGAAACACGAGATGGATCGCGCCCCCAGCCGCGCTCGTGCGCGCTACCTTGGTGAGGATGGACGTGGTGCGCGACGCCCCGGTGCTCGATGGATTCCACCCGGTGGTGCAGCGCTGGTTCCGCGAGCGGTTCGAGTCGCCGACCGCGCCGCAGACCGGCGGCTGGCCGTCCATCCAGTCCGGCCGCGACACCCTCATCGCCGCCCCGACCGGGTCGGGCAAGACCCTGGCCGCGTTCCTGGCCTGCCTGGACGATCTGCTCCGCCGCGCGCTGGCCGGTGACCTCGACGACACCACCCACGTTGTCTACATCTCGCCGCTGAAGGCGCTGTCCAACGACGTGCAGCGCAACCTCGAGGTGCCGCTGGCCGAGCTGGCCGTGGTGGCCGCGCGCGAGGGCCTGGCCCTGCCGCCGATCCGGGTCGCGGTCCGCACCGGGGACACGCCGGCCGGCGAGCGCAGCAAGATGGCGCGCCGGCCGCCGCACATCCTGGTGACCACGCCGGAGTCGCTCTACATCCTCCTGACCGCGGAGCGCGGGCGCGCCGGCCTGTCGCGCACCCGCACCATCATCATCGACGAGATCCACGCGGTGGCGGCGGACAAGCGCGGCGCCCACCTCGCGCTGTCGATCGAGCGCCTCGAGCGCCTGGTCGTGCAGGGCGGCGGGGCGCCGCCGGTGCGGATCGGGCTGTCGGCCACCCAGCGGCCGATCGAGCTCATCGGCCGCCTCCTGGTCGGGACCGGGCGGCCCGCGCCGCACATCGTCGACGCCGGCTGGGCGCGAGAGATCGACCTGGCCATCGAGCTCACCGACGACGAGCTCGGCGCGGTCCCGACCAACGAGCAGTTCGGGCGCATCTACGACCGGATCGCCGAGATGGTGCGCGAGCACCACACCACGCTGGTCTTCGTCAACACCCGGCGGCTGGTGGAGCGGGTCTCCCACGCGCTCGAGGGGCGGCTGGGCGCGGACCAGGTGGTCGCCCACCACGGCAGCATGTCGCGCGAGCGCCGCCTGGAGGCGGAGCGCAAGCTCAAGGCGGGCGCGGTGCAGTGCGCGGTCGCGACCGCGTCGCTCGAGCTCGGCATCGACGTCGGCCGCGTCGACCTTGTGGTGCAGCTCGGCTCGCCGCGGGCGGTGGCCACGCTCATGCAGCGGATCGGCCGCTCGGGCCACTCGCTGGGCGCCACGCCCAAGGGCCGGCTGTTTCCGACCACGCGCGATCAGCTGGTCGAGCTGGTCGCGCTGTGCCGCGCGGTCGACGGCGGCCGGCTCGACGCGATCGCGCTGCGCACGGCGCCGCTCGACATCCTGGCCCAGCAGGTGGTCGCGATGGCGGCGTGCGAGGAGCTGGTCGAGGACGAGCTGTACGCGCTGTGCCGGCGGGCCGCGCAGTACGCCGAGCTCGCGCGCGGCGAGTTCGATCAGATCGTGACGATGCTGACCGAGGGGGTCGGATCGCGGCACGGGCGGGTGACCGCGCACCTCCTGCGCGACGGGATCAACGGCGTCATCAAGGCGCGGCGCGGCGCGCGCCTGGCCGCGATCACATGTGGCGGCGCGATCCCGGACCTGGCCACCTACGCGGTGGTGCAGGTGCCGGAGGAGACGCCGGTCGGCACCCTCGACGAGGACTTCGCGATCGAGAGCTCGTCGGGCGACATCTTCCTGCTCGGAAACACCTCGTGGCGGATCGTGCGGCTCGAGGGCACCCGGGTCCTGGTCGAGGACGCGTCCGGGCAGCCGCCCACGGTCCCGTTCTGGCTGGGTGAGGCGCCGGCCCGCACGGCGGAGCTGTCCCACGAGGTGGGCGCGCTGCGCGCCGAGGTCGGCGCCGCGCTGGCCGCCGGTGAGACCATCGCCGAGCTGGTCGCGCGAATGACCGCGCTGCAGGTGCCGCACCCGGCCGCCGCGCAGCTGGTCGCGTACCTGGCGGCCGGATGGACCGCGCTCGGCGCGCTGCCCAGCCAGGATCGCGTGATCGCGGAGCGCTTCTTCGACGACGCCGGCGGCATGCAGCTCATCCTGCACGCGCCGTTCGGCGGGCGGATCAACCGGGCCTGGGGCCTGGCCCTGCGCAAGCGGTTCTGCCGCAGCTTCAACTTCGAGCTGCAGGCGGCGGCGACCGACGACGGCATCGTCCTCTCGCTCGGCCAGGCGCACAGCTTCCCGCTCGAGGAGGTGTTCCAGTTCCTGCGCTCGGCCACCGCGCGCGAGGTGCTGATCCAGGCGGTGCTGGCCGCGCCCGTGTTCGGGGTGCGGTGGCGGTGGAACTCGACCCGCGCGCTGGCGGTGCTGCGCCGCCGCAACGGCAAGAAGGTGCCGCCCCAGCTCCTGCGCATGAGGACCGAGGACCTGCTCGGCCTGGTCTTCCCGATGCAGCAGGCCTGCCTCGAGAACGTGGTCGGCGACATCGAGCTGCCCGATCACCCGCTGGTGTTCGAGACCATGCGCGACTGTCTGCAAGAATACCTCGACGCCGACGGGCTCATCGCGCTGCTCGGCCGGATGGAGCGCGGCGAGCTGGAGATGTTGGCGCGCGACGTGGTCGAGCCGTCGCCGCTCAGCCACGAGATCATCAACGCCAACCCGTACGCGTACCTCGACGACGCGCCGCTCGAGGAGCGCCGCACCCGGGCGGTCAACCTGCCGCGCGGGCTGCGCGGCGAGGTCGAGGGCGGCGACGGCGCCAGGGTGATCGACGCCGCCGCGATCGCTCAGGCGGAAGACGAGGCGCGGCCCGAGGTGCGCGACCGCGACGAGCTCCACGACGTGCTCATGTCGATGTGGGTGCTGCCGCTGGTCGACGGCGGCGCGCCGGCCTGGGCGGTCATGGAGGGGGTCGAGGCGGCCTGGCGCGGGTGGTTCGACGAGCTGGCCGCGCGCGGGCGAGTCGAGGTGCTGGGCTGGATCGATCCCGACGGACGCGAGCGCCGCGGCTGGGCGCCAGCCGAGCGAGCGGCGCGGGCGGCGGCGGCGCTGACCGGCGATGACGACGGCCTGCTCGAGGTGGTCGGCGCGCTGCTGGCCTACTCGGGGCCCCGCTCGGCCGAGGAGCTGGTCGCGGCGCTGGGAGTGGCGCGCGATCGGATCGACGCCGTGCTGCTCCGGCTCGAGGGCGAGGGCGTCGCGCTGCGCGGCGACTTCCTCGGCACCGGGCTGGCGTTCTGCGACCGGCGAATGCTGGCCCGCATCCATCGCCTCACGCTCGGGCGGCTGCGGCGAGAGATCGAGCCGGTCCCGCCGGCCGCGCTCATGCGGTTCCTCCTGCGCTGGCAGCGCGTGGCGCGCGGGTCGCAGCTCATCGGCGGCGACGGCCTGGTCCGCGTCATCGAGCAGCTTCAGGGATTCGAGAGCGCCGCCGGCGCGTGGGAGCGCGAGATCCTGCCGGCCAGGCTGCACGGCTACGAGCGCGAGTGGCTCGACTCGCTCTGCTTCGCGGGCGAGGTCGCGTGGGCCAGGCTGTCGCCGCGCGAGCCGGCCAGCGCGGCGGAGGCGGGGCCGGCCGCGCGATCGAAGGAGGCACCGCGCGGGCGAGCGAGCAGCGCCGCGCCGCCGGTTGTCGCGGCCGATGGGAGCGGCCCGGCGCGCTCGGCCGGCGCGCTCGCGCTCGACCCCGAGTCGATCGGCACGCCGGGCTCCGCGGCGGCCGGCGTGCTCGATCCCGAGTCGATCGGCACGCCTGCCGCGATCCTGCCGCGGGCGCGCTCGGCCGGATCGCTCGGCCCTCCGCTGGCCCCGGCGCGCTCGGCCGGCGCGGGCGCCGCGCCACCGGCCGAGACCCAGCGCGCGCGCACGCCCACCCGGGCCGCGCCGCTCGCCCTGCTGCTGCGCGCGGATCTCCCCTGGCTGCGGGCCAGCTCGCCGGTCGCGCCGCCGGACGCGGCGAATCTCGGCGAGGCGGCGCTGGCGGTGCACGCGGCGCTGGTCGGGCGCGGGGCGTCGTTCCTGGCCGACCTGGTCGGCGCGCTCGGTCGCCCTCCCCTGCAGATCGAGGACGCCCTCTGGGAGCTGGTCGCGGCCGGGCTGGCCACGGCCGACGGCTTCGCCAGCCTGCGGGTCCTGGTCGAGCGCCGGCGCGGCGAGAGCCGCAGCCTGTTCGACACCGACGGCAGCGCGAGCAAGGACAGGGACAGGGACAGCGACAGGCCATCGCCGCGCGGCTGGGCCACCGCGGTCAAGCGCGCGCGCGAGCGCGACCTCCTGCGCCCGGGCCACGCCCTGCGCGCGCTGCCGACCTCGGCCGGGCGCTGGTCGCTGCTGGCGCCGCCGGATCCGACCGCGGCCGATCCCGATCGCGCCGCCCGCCAGCTTCTGTGCCGCTACGGGGTCGTGTTCCGCGATCTGCTCGCGCGCGAGTCCTGCCTGCCGCCGTGGCGCGAGCTCCTCATCGCGCTGCGCCGCATGGAGGCCCGCGGCGAGATCCGCGGCGGCCGCTTCGTGTCCGGCTTCATGGGCGAGCAGTTCGCGCTCCCCGAGGCGGTCGAGGGGCTGCGAGCCCTGCGCCGCCCGCCCGTCGGCACCCCCGAGACAGTCCGGGTCGCCGCCACCGATCCGCTCAACCTGGTCGGCGTCACCTCGCCCGGCCCGCGAGTCCCCGCCGTCATCGGCAACGCAGTCCTCTACCGGAACGGCGTGCCCCTGGCCAGCATCGAGGCTGGCGAGCTGATCCAGCGCGATCGCCTCGAGGAAGGCGAAGAGGTCGAGCCGGACCTAACCTATCACCCGCCGATCCGCCTGCATCTGGAGGCCTTCCAGACCGCGCTGCCGCTGGGCGGCTGAGCCGCGGCGCGGCGGCTACCTGCTGCGGGGCAGGAGGCGGGACAGGCTGAGGTCGAGCTGGCTGCGGACCAGGCCGATGACGCTCTCCAGCTCGCGATCGTCGAAGCCGAGCGCGTCGCGCAGGTGGCGGCGCACCTGCCGCAGCAGGCCGGCCCGGGCCGCCTCGATCCATCGGGCGCAGGTGGCCCGGTGCACCCCGTGCAGGCGGCCGAGCTGGTCGATGGTCAGCGCATCGACGTAGTGCTGGCGCAGGATCGTCCGCTCGCGGGCGGACAGCGCGGCCAGGCCGACCCCGAACGCGGTGCGTATCTCGCCGCGACACCGGTGCTTGAGCAGGCGCTGCTCGGGCGAGTCGTCGGCGGCCGGCAGCATGGCCAGCACCTCGTCCTCCTCCGACGCGGACGGCCCCTCCTCTCGCTCGAGCCGGCGGAGCGCCAGGCGGACCGCGACCGCGCGCAGGTACGCGCGCAGATCGCCGCGCCCGGAGTAGCCGGCGATGCCGCGACCTCCGTCCCCGTCGGCGACCATGAGCGCGACCCGGACCCGCTGCACGATCTCGTCGTCGTCCGAGGCTGGCAGCCCGAGCCGGGCCAGCGCCGGGCGCACCACGCCGGGGAGCTGGGCGTCGATGCGCGCCACCGCGACCGGGTCCCCGGCGGCGCAGGCGGCGACCAGGTACAGGTCGGCGGCGCGACTGCCCGGGTCGGCCGATCGCCGGGCGGCGTCGGCCCGGGCGGCGAAGAACGGATCGAGCCCGGCCGGCGGGGCGATGTCGGGGTGGGCGGCGCGCCCGCGCTCGACCAGCTCGGCGATCATCGCGGCGGTCGCCGCGGCGTCCGCGGGCGACGCATCTTCCCGGGTGCTGCTCGACATGACTCGGTCCGGAAGAATACGCGCGGGGGCCCCGGATGAGTCTGGATCGTCGGCGGTCGGAGCTGTGTTATGAGGGATTCCGGCGTGCAGGAGAAGACCACTCTCGAGCCCGGCGCGCTCGACGGACTGGCTGGCGAGTGTCTTTCCGACGACGATCTGGCCGCGCTGGCCGGCCGCGCCCTGTCGGATCCCGAGCTGCGCCGCGTCGAGCAGCACCTCGACCGCTGCCCGCGCTGTCGCCGCGAGGTGTCGGCGATGGCCGCCACCGCGATCGATCAGACCTCCTTCACCGACGGCGATCCGGTCCACGCCCCCGGCGAGCGGCTCGGGCGGTTCACGCTGTTGCGCCCGCTCGGCCGCGGCGCGATGGGCGAGGTCTGGGCCGCGCGCGACCCCGAGCTCGATCGCGAGGTGGCGCTCAAGCTGCTCCGCGTGCGAGCCGAGTCGCTGGGCGACGATCCGGCGGCGCGGCTGCGCCGCGAGGCCCAGGCGATGGCCCGCCTCAACCACCCCAACGTCGTGGCGATCTACGAGCTCGGCGCCGACGGCGATCAGGTCTTCTGCGCCATGGAGCTCATCGACGGGGTGACGCTGCGCGCCTGGCTCGAACGGCCGCGCACCTGGCGCGAGGTGGTCCAGGTCGCCCTCGCCGCCGGTCGCGGGGTGGCGGCGGCCCACGCCGCCGGGCTGGTCCACCGCGACATCAAGCCGGACAATGTGCTGATCGCACGCAACGGTCGCACGCTGGTGACCGACTTCGGGCTGGCCAGGCTGACCGATCTGGACGCGGCCGAGCCGCCCGGCGACGACGGCGAGAACGGCGAGGACGGCAACACCGCGACGGCGACGGCGACGGCGACGCCGACGCCGCTCGATCTCACGCGCACCGGGATCGTGGTCGGCACCCCGGCCTACATGCCACCCGAGCAGCTCGAGGGCGAGCGGGTCGACGCCGCCGGCGATCAGTACTCCTTCTGCGTCACCGTGTACGAGGCGCTGTACGGGGCGCGCCCGTTCGCCGGCGCCACCGTGACCGAGCTGGCCAGCGCGGCCCGGGTCGGCCTCCGCCGCGCGCCGGCCCGCCGCGATGTGCCAGGCCCGATCGGCCGCTGCCTGGTGCGAGGGCTCGCCCCGGCCCGGCAGGACCGCTGGCCATCGATGGCGGCGCTGCTCGGCGCGCTCGAGCGCACCGTCGGGCGCCGGCGACGACGCGTCCTGGCCGCCGGGCTCGTGGTCGCCGCGGCGGCCGCCGCCGCGCTCCTCTTCCTGCGCTCGGACGATGGCTCCGCCGAGGTGCGCGCCGCGGCCGAGAGCCGCATCGCGCGGGCGTGGAACGATCAGCGCCACGCGGAGGTCGTCCGCGCCTTCACCGCCACCGGAAACCCGGCCGCCGCCGACGTGGCCGGCGCGGTCACCCGCGCGCTCGATCGCTACCGCGACGACTGGATGACCATGCGGCTCGACGCCTGGGCCGCCACCCACCTGCGCGGCGAGCAGAGCGGCGAGCTGCTCGAGCGGCGGCTGGTCTGCCTCGACCGCGCGGCCGACGACCTCGCCGTCCTGGTCGCGCTCATGGTCACGTTCGACCGCAAGGAGGTCGGGCGCGCGCCGGCGGCGGCGTTCGGGCTGCCGCCGCTGTCGGTGTGCTCCGATCGCGAGCGCCTCCTCGCCAGGGGCGGGCCGAACGACTCGCCCGAGCGCCGGGCGGTCGACGGGGAGCTGCGCGCGCTCGAGATCCTGGCCCTGGCCGGGCGCCACGCCGAGGCGCTCACCCGGGCGCGCCGCCTCCTGGCCCGGATCGAGCCGCTCCATGACGCATCGCTGCTGGCCCGCGCGGTCTACAACCTCGGCAACGCGGAGGCCAACGCCGGCGAGCTGGCCAGCGCCGAGGCCAGCCTGCGCCGCGCGGTGCAGGAGGCGGCGAACGCGCGCGATCACCGGCTGGTCGCCGATACCTGGAATCGCCTGCTCATCCTGGTCGGCCAGGAGCTGCGCCGCCCGGACGAGGCGCTCGCGCTCGAGCCGGCCGCGCGCGCCGCGGTCGCCCAGGCCGGCGACGATCCGATCCAGCACGCCATGCTCGAGACCACCCTGGGCAGCCTCCAGCACGCCCTCGGTCACTTCGCCGCGTCGCGCGATCACTTCGTGGCCGCGCGCGATCGGTTCGTCGCCGCGCGCGGGCCGGATCACCCGCACGTCGCCAACGCCGAGGCCAACCTGGGCGCGGTGCTCATGCAGCTCAGCCAGCTCGACGAGGCCGCGCGATCGCTCGAGCGCGCCATCGCGATCATGCGCATCGCCTACGGCGAGAATCACCCGGTGGTCGGCAAGGCGCTCTACAACTACGCGTCGGTGGACAGCCGCCGCAAGGACTGGGCGGCCTCCGAGAAGCACGCCCGCGCCTCGGTGGCAGTCTACGAGCACGTGCTGGGCGCGAATCGGCCGGAGACGGCCAGCTCGCGCATCTCGCTGGCCCGCGCGCTGCGCGAGCAGGGTCGCTTGCCCGAGGCGCGCGCCGAGCTGGAAGTGGCGCGCGACGCGCTGGCGGCGAGCTTGCCTCCGACCCACCCGGATCTGGCCCGCCTCCACAACGAGCTGGGCCAGATCGCCGAGGCGCAGAAGGACTACCGCGAGGCCGAGCGATTGGACCGCATCGCGCTCGCGTCGCTGCGCGCCTCGGTCGGGCCGGATCATCCCCAGCTGGCCCACGCGCTGGCCGAGCTGGCCCGCATGGTGGCGCGCCGCGCCCCGGCCGAGGCCATGGACCTCTACGACGAGGCGCTGCGCATCTACCTCGGCCGCGACGGCCGTGACCTGGCCACCGACGTGGAGATCCTGGCCGAGGTGTCGGAGTGCGCGCTCGCCGCGCACCTGCCCGGTCGCGCGCTGGCCTGGTTCGAGAAGATGCCGGAGGCGGGCAAGTCGCTCGCCCCGATGCGCGCGCGGCTCGAGAAGGCCGGGCCCGCCCGGCGCGTGAAGCGGGGCGGCCGGCCTCGCCGGTCCGCCGCCGGCCGCGCCGCGCGCCGCGACGTCCGCCGATAATCCCGGGCGGCACCTGGCCGCGGTCGAAGGAGAACCCCGTGCGTCTCGCCCTCCCCCGCGTGACCCTCTCGATCGCGTCGCTCCTGGCCGGGGCCGGGTGCGGCGACAATGCAGCCCGCCCGGGCGACGCCGGCGGCGGAACCGTCGAGGACGCCGCGCCCGCTCCGGGCGCCGACGCGGCCAGTCCGGCCGACGCGGGCGACGACCCGGCCGACGCCGCGGTCGCCGAGCTCGCGCCGTGGATCGAGCCGGTCGAACCGACCACGCTGCCGGTCCCGACCGCGGTCGGCCTGCCGCCGGTGAGCGGCTTCTCGGTCAACGCCCGCATCCAGCCGCGCGGGCTGCCGGCCACCTGGCGCGTCGAGTACGGACGGACGGCCGATCACGGCGAGAGCAGCGCCGAGCGCGCCCTGCCCGGCCAGCTCACCGCGCACTTCGCCGAGGACTGGGCGGCGGGGCGGAGCGGCTGGCTCGCCGGCATCCGCGGGGGCCAGCTCCGCGCCGAGGCGACCGGAGGGCCCGACGGCGGCCCGTTCGTGCGCTACGTCGACGACCAGGGCGGCGGCGACGACGTCAACCACTACGACGGCATCGGCCTCATCCACCTCGGCCCCTACTTCTACCCGGGCAACTACGTCTGGGCCGAGATCCCACCGTTCTACCTCGGCGGCGGCTTTCCCGACCTGCGCGGCGCGCGCATCTCCATGGACCTGCGCGGCGTCGACTGGCGGCCGAACGGGACCGAGATCGGCACATGGATCCAGGCCTACCGCGATCCG
>Ga0193753_10000464_pt1 | contig 40172 bp, 39 predicted proteins | sample H1c2metaG_FD_144925 | JGI IMG/M metagenome (GOLD analysis project Ga0193753, IMG submission 144925) | Soil microbial communities from a riparian zone of the East river system, Colorado, United States - H1c2 | ecosystem: Environmental > Terrestrial > Soil > Riparian zone | place: USA: East...
GCGCGTGAAAAAGGCGGGCGAGGGCGCTGTCTGGCGTATCGTGTTCAACACTCCCTGGTTGGTGACGCTTTCGGACGAGCACGGCGGTGAAGAACGAACGCGACGGCGCTAAAAGAGGCCATCAACGATGGCTACTCACTCCGCGCCGGCGGCGGCGCCCGAGGCCGCGATTGGCGGGCGCACGAGATCTTGCAGGGGGAAGCGGGCCGCGAGCAGGCGTGCTCCAACCAGGCTGATGTGATCCGCATTGAAGTAAAGGCTACCCAAAGCGGCGGAGTACGCATGACAGACCTCATCGTCGCAAAGGAAGCGCGCCGGTTGGAATGCGACCGCCCCGGTTCGATGTGAGAGCTGTTCCAGGAATTCGGTGGTGCGATCCGCGTCTTTGGCGAACTGCGCGGATTTCAATCCGTAATCATCCACGGAGCGGCCGTGGGCGCGCGACAGGCCCAGGCCAATTGGCGGGTCAAAGGGCTGAGGCGGAATTTGGTACACAATCACCACGGTTTTTCCGGCATCACGCAGTCCCTGCACCACGCGCGTGAATCCCGAGGTTAGCGCGGTCCAATCCGTGACCGAGTCGCCCATGAAGTCGGCGGTTAGTACGACGGCGCCTATCCTTGGGTCATGGACCAGGTGGTCGAATGTATTGGCATTGTGGATGCTGCAGAGGGGCCGATGCGGCGCCTGGTAGTCCAATGCCGGCGGACAGGACGAAGCGGTAATTTGCATGACCGACTGGCCGATCTCGCCGAGTCTTTCGCCGAGCGCTTGGACCAGCTCCGCGCCATGGCTGTCGCCCCAGACCGCCGCTTCGGGTGGTGCCTTCGGATTGCCGTAAATACAGTTCTTTTCATACGGAATTTCCCGGTCATCCGGACTGTGGCATTGCGGCCTGCGGTGGTTGTAATCCTCCGCGCTTGCCAATAAGCGCAGGGTCTCCGGCGCAAATCGGGAGGGCAGACCGTCGGAAGTTGCCATTGCCAGAGCGACTGCGCTGCCAATGACCATCAGAGCTGCGCCCAATGGCAGGACGGTCGACGGTCTTCCCCGCCACGCAAGAATGGGGCGTTCCACAAACTCCCAAGAGAGTTTCGCCGCCGCAACGGCGATGAGGATGAGCGTGCCTGCCTGTAACAGGGTAAGGGGAGCGGCGAAGAAATATCTCCCGAATACCAACAGCGGCCAGTGCCACAGATACAGAGAATACGAAATGTCGCCGAAGAAAATAACGACGGCGGAGCCGCCGATGATCTTGCTGCCGATCGAGGAGCCCCCGGTTCCGCTGAGTATGATCAAAGCAGTACCGCAACATGGCAGCAACGCCGCAAAACCGGGGAAGGGCGTCTGATCGTTGAACGCGACCAGGCTTACCAACAGGAATCCAATTCCGACGAGCGAAAGCAGGTTGCGCTGGGTCTGGGAAACACGAGACGAAAGCGCGGCGCGGGCGGTTAGGGCGCCGATCATGAGTTCGAAAACACGCGAAGGGGCCAAAAAAAATGCTGCCGCTGGATGTCGCCTCGTTGCCCAGACACTGATCGCCAGCGAAAGCGCGGCGACCATGAAGATCACGAGACGGTAGTATTTACGCCAATGCCGCCAGAGCAGCGCGAGGAACAGAGGGAAGAACACGTAAAACTGCTCCTCCACCGCCAGCGACCACGTATGCAGAAGAGGTTTGAGCTGCGAGTCGCCGCCAAAATAGTCCGACATCCGGTCGAAATCGATATTCGACACGAAGAACACTGTGCTGACAGCGGTATGCCCGAGCTCCTTGAGCGCCTCCGGCGGCAGCAGGGCGGCCCCAATTGCCAGCACGACCGCCAGCACGACGTACAAGGCGGGAAACAATCGCTTGATGCGACGCCTGTAGAACCCCGCGAGCGAATACTCGCCGCGATCCAGCTCATTCATCAGAATGCTGCTGATCAGGAATCCCGAAATGACGAAAAAAATGTCGACGCCGACAAAGCCGCCCGGCACGAGACTCTTGTGGGCGTGATAGAGCACGACCGAAATGACGGCAATCGCACGCAATCCTTGGATGTCCGGGCGAAACTGCGTGTGAGCCGATCGAATTGCGCCGGCAGTGGGCCCTGCTATCTTCTGCCCGGATGGCACGTTAACTTGTCCCCGATGCGTTGACGGCGTCGCTGCTCGACAAGGCTGGTAAAATAGGCGGACGGCGCCTACACGTCCGTAGGCGGATTCCGGCTATCGGCGACAGGAAAGACCTACCCGGGAACCGCGGCATGGACCCGGTGGCTAGTTATTGCCGATCTCCGTGCGGGAGTGCTCCAAGTCGCCGACTATGCTGTCGAGTGCCGCGGTATGAAAACCGCTCAACTCCGCAATTATCGCCACGATGCGCGGGTACTCACCCAGGTGGTCACCTTCAGGGCTTCGAAGCGTCGCCACGTACGTCTCGAGCGAAGGTATTATTCTTTTGAGGCGAGCAGCGTCGAGGCTCGCCGCCGGGCTATTCGTCCATTCGCGCTGCAGCCGAGTCAGCGCATCGAGCGCGCGCCGGGCCGGTATGTATGCCTGGTGGCGATAGGGTTCTAGAAGGCTCGAGGACATTCCTCAAGCGTTACACGGCCGTTTCAGGCCGTCCAGTCCATTACTCCCATGAGTCGCGCGGGAGGCGCCGATGGGTTGCTGTCGAATGTGTCCGGACAATCGATGTCCTCCTTCCGGAGGACATCATTTCGTTCAGCCTTCAGCTGGAATTATTCGACCACGATATTGTTGTGAACGGCGGTGACGCCATCGGTATCTTTGGTGATCATGCCGGCAAGGTCTTTCGCGTCCTTTGTCGGCGCGGTGCCGCTTAGCCACACAACACCATTCTTGTCGGTGTCAACATTGATCTTTGTGAGCGTCGACATGTGTTTTGCGGCGAGTTTGGTCTTCACTTTGGCAGTGATCGCGGAGTCCTTGACGTAGGTACCGACCGTTCCTGCATCTTGACTGGGCGTATCGGCCGCCAATGCGGGCAGGGCGAAGGCCGAGCCCAGGGCAACGGTCGCGGAGAGTAGTAGTGTTTTCATCAAATTATTCCTTTCTTGTGCTCAATCAATGAGCGTTGTCGAAAAACACTATGGCAGGAGCTACGGGCGCACGTGTAAGCGCCGCGTGCCAGCCTGTGTAAGACAAATGCGCCTCACGAGGCGGCTTAGTTCAAGCCCCTGAGGAGCAGCCCTTTCACGCGAACCGCGAGCGCCTCCATAGCAAAGGGTTTGGTGAGTACCGACATGCCGGACTCGATATGTCCGTGGCTGAGGACCGCTTTTTCTGCGAATCCGGTAACAAACAGCACCTTGATGGCAGGTCGCAATTTGCGTGCCGCTTCGGCGACCTGCCCTCCGTCCATTCCGCCGGGCAGTCCGATGTCCGTGATCAGCAGATCGATGCGCACAGGAGAGTGCAGGATCTTCAGTCCAGATGCACTGTCTGCTGCTTCGATCGCCGCGTAACCCAGCTCCCTGAGCACATCAGTGACCAGCATTCGCACGAGCGGTTCGTCGTCGATGACCAATATCGTTTCGCCTTGCGTCGCATGGGCCATTTCCGATACGTCAGGCGGTGCTTCGATAGTCTCAGACGTGCCGATATGGCGCAGCAGATACAGGCGCACAGTCGCGCCTCGACCGACCTCCGAGTAGATGCGGACCTGGCCGCCCGATTGGCGCGCGAAACCATAGGTCATCGAGAGCCCGAGGCCCGTCCCCGCGCCCAAGGGTTTGGTCGTGAAAAAAGGATCAAATGCGCGCGCGATGACGGCAGGGGTCATGCCGACACCTGTGTCGGTGACGGACAACGTGACGTATTGTCCGGCGGGCACATCGCGCTCGCGAGCACCCCGCTCGTCGAGCCACTGGTTATTCGTTTCGATCATCAATGACCCGCCGTCGGGCATTGCGTCGCGGGCGTTGATGCATAGGTTCAGAAGCGCGTTTTCCAGTTGATTGGGATCGACTTCTGAAGTCCAGAGGTCCGCGGCGCCTACGAACTCCACTTTTATCGACGGACCGACCGTGCGGCGAATCAACTCCGCCATATCGGAGACCAGCCGGTTGATGTTGGTCGGCTTCGGCTCCAATGACTGACGCCGGGCAAAGGCCAGCAACCGATGCGTGAGTGCAGCGGCTCGTTTGGTGGCGCTCTGCGCGGTGACAATATAGCGCTCTGCCTCCTTATGACGTCCTTGCGCGAGGCGATTGCTCAGCAGCTCGAGGCTTCCCGAGATCGCCATCAACAGATTGTTAAAATCATGAGCAATGCCGCCGGTGAGCTGTCCGACGGCCTCCATTTTTTGCGACTGGCGCAGCTCATCGAGTGCCGCTGACAATTCGGTTTGTACGTCCCGTTCTTGCGTAATGTCGCGTCCGCTGCAATAAAATTTGCCCCCTTCCGGCACCGCGGCCCACGACAGCCAGCGATATTCGCCGTCGGTTCGCCGGTACCGATTCTCGAAATGCAGCACTGAGTCGGCTCCCGCCACCTCTTGAAGGCTGACACGCGTCCTGTCTACATCCTCCGGATGGATCAAATCAAAAATCGAGGTATGTAGAATCGCCTCCGGATTCCAGCCCAGCGCAGTCTGCCATGCGGGATTGGTACTCTCGAAATAGCCGTCTGCGTTGAGAATTCCGAGTAGGTCGCTACTCACTTCCCAGAGGCGGCCACGATCGATGGATTGATTGCGCATCAGTGTACTAAAGGCGACATTTGATCTTGGCACGGCTGGCTCTCCCTTCGACGAGTAGCAGCGATATAGATCGGACTTGGCACCAAAAAGAATGCCAAGGTGTTATTGCGATGCGATTTCTTGCGCTTATTGTAGGTCTTACGCCAGGAGCGTCTGTGCGTTACCGTACACAAACAGGGCGGCTAAGGCATGAAGCGCGCGTAGATATTTCGCGCGGTTTCATAGCAAGCACAGGATTGCGATTCGAGCGCTTTGCGATCGACGATGGTCAGTACGCCACGTGCATACCTGATAATGCCCCTTCGCTGGAATGCTCCCGCCGCCTTGGCGATCCCTACCCGGCGCACGCCCAGCAAGTGAGCGATGAGTGCTTGAGTCACGCTGAAGGAATCGGCATGGGTACGATCCTGCTTCATCAGCAGCCAGCGTGCCAAGCGTTGGTCTATTTGATGAAAACGCACGCATCGTGCCTCAGTGCTCAGCTGCAACAGCGTCACTTGTAGGTAACAATTAAGGCTTTGCCGAAGTGAGCGGCTGCCGGCCAGCTCACGGTTGAAGGACTCCGCGCCGACCCGCCAAGCAGTTCCAGAACCGCTAACGTTTGCTTGGAGCGGCACGCTGCCCGCGGCCAGGACGACCTGCAGGCCTAACATGCCCTCACTTCCCACCATGCCGACTTCGAGCACCGGCGAGTCTTTGCTGGATGTCATCAACGATAAGATGCTGCCCGTCGGAAAATAGACGTGGCGCGTGGGTGTGTCGCTTCCCGTCACGAGGCGGCCGGAGACCAGATCAACCGACTCGCAAATCGAAAGCAAACGGTTTCTGGCGGTGCGCGGCAGCGCATCGATCAACGTATTCGTGACCAAAGGCAATGGTGCGACTCTCATTGTTAGGCACCGACAGCCTAGGGCAAAGGGAGCAGCGCGCACTGTCTGCCAGCGCACAGAGGGGTGCCTAAGTCGCCATACCCTCCGGAAGCAACCGGTCGTACTCGCGCTTGACGACCGCGTAGCACTCACAGGTGCGCTTCTCGAGTCCGGGCCGGTCCAATACCGTGATATGCCCGCGCGCATACTTGATCAGGCCCAATTTCTGCAGTGCAAGCGCGCCTTCCGTCACTCCTTCGCGCCTCACCCCGAGCATGTTGGCGATCAGTTCCTGGGTCATTACAAGTTCATCGCCTTCCAGGCGATCCAGGCTCAAGAGCAACCATCGACACAGTTGCTGATCGAGGGTGTGATGGCGATTGCACACTGCCGTCTGCGACATTTGCGTAATCAAGGCCTGGGTATATCGCAACAGCAAATGCAGTACGGGGCCGGCTTTGTTGAACTCATCTTTCATGACCTGCGCCTTCAGCCGACAGCCAGCCCCTGCGCTTTGCACCACCGCACGGCTTGGGGTCGATTCGCCGCCCATAAATAGAGAAACTCCCACGATGCCTTCATTGCCGACCACGGCGATTTCGGCCGACGCCCCGTTTTCCATGACGTATAGCAGCGATACGATCGAGGTGAGCGGGAAATACACGTAGTTGAGCGCGACGCCGGGTTCGTACAGCACCTGACCGAGCGGCATCTCAACCGCTTCGAGGGACTCGGACCAACGCTTCCATTCCACGGTTGGCAAGGATGCGAGCAGTTGGTTTTTCTTAAAGGGTGCGGTGGACGGCATAAGGGTTGGCAGTGAAGTGCAAATTGCGGAGCCAGGAGAGAAGCGACTCGCGTCGATCTCACACGCTAACGAGTTCAGGGTCCATCTGTATGTTCGCTACCGCACACTGTATCACTTGTGCACAGGCACAAGTGTCCAAATTGACGCGCATCCTTCAAAGTCGACGCCAGGATCGCGCCGCCCTCCTACGGGCGATGGATCTGGCGGCCTACGTCCAAAACCTGGGCTGGCCCCACACTGGCTGAACTAGGCGACCTCCGATCACGTCTAGCCGCCGGTCACCTCGGTATCGGTTCAGCAAGGGCACCCAAGCACCTAATTCAGGCTTGGGCACGGCCATACGCTCTATTGAGAATGGGATGCGACCTTTACGCACGGTTTTGTTGCGCGCGCTTTGCGCGACAGAGCCATGACTGTGACGCGGCCGCTGTCAATCAGTCGAATCACAAAAGGTACCTTCAGTATGGATACACGAAAAGTTAGTTCAATCGCGGTCGCGACCGCCCTGAGCTGCATCGTAACCGCAGCCTATGCCGGCAATCCGGTCCCCGATGAAACGATTGCGGTTGCGAAAGCCGCTGTGGAGCGGGCGGAGCAGTCTGGAGCGCCTCAGGCGGCGCCAGTCGAGCTCGCCTCCGCGCGCGACAAACTCGCACGCGCCCAGAAGGCGAACGCGGATCACCGGGCCAAGCCCGCGATCGCCCTGGCGGACCAAGCCAGGATCGACGCGCAAGTGGCGGAGGCCACAGCGCAGAAAGAGCGGGCGGCCAAGGCCGCGACAGAGTTTGATGCCAGCATGGCAACGCTGCGGCAGGAATCAAACCGCGCTGCAACACCCAATCAATAAGGACATATATGAACACTAAATTTTTAACCGGAGTGGGAATCGCACTGGCGATGGCGGGCTGTGCATCGACACCAAAGCCAAATGAAGCGCTGGAGAACGCACGCAGTATTGTCCAGTCGGCGCAAGCAGATCCCAACGCGGCAAAGTATGCGGCAGTGGACCTGCAGGCGGCCAAGACTGATCTGGCCGTCGCCGATGCGGCATTCATTAGGCGCGATGAGCCGAGCATTGCACAGCCGGCTTATATGGCAGCGCAAAATGCGCGGCTCGCACAGTTGAGGGGAGCCGCGAAAGCAGATGACGCACGAGTTGCCGCGGGACAGGGAGAGCGCGACCGCATCGTACTCGCGGCACGGACCAACCAGGTTGATAGTGCCAATCGTGCTGCGAATGCCGCGAATCGCGCCAAGGACGATGCCAATCGCGCGACGGACCAAGCGACCGAAAACACCGCGCGACTGCAGGCAGAGGTCGATGCGCTCAAAGCGAAGCCGACCGATCGGGGCTTGGTGCTGACGCTCGGCGATGTGTTATTTGAAACGGGCAGCTCCACGTTGAGCCCGGGCGCAGGGCGCAATCTGGATCGGCTGGTTCAGTTCCTGACGGATCACCCGGAGCGCCTGGTTCAAATTGATGGGTTTACCGACAGCATCGGGACCGACTCATTCAATCAGGACCTCTCCCAGCATCGTGCGGATGCGGTGAGATATCAGCTCGTATCGCGGGGCATCAGTTCAACGCGCATTGCGACTCAGGGCTACGGCAAGGCCTATCCGGTCGCGAGCAATTCAGAGTCGGGCGGTCGACAGCTGAATCGACGGGTTGAAGTGGTCATCGGTGCCGATAACGGTTCAGCCGTCGCGGCTCGGCGCAGCTAAAGATCGAGGTCTTGAGGTCGAGGTACAGCGGGCAGGGCATTCCGATTTGGATTGGCCTTGTCCGCTTTCGGCGGCGAATGGACGCGGCAGGCGCCACCGGTCCAGGTTCGCGCTTACACTGGCCGCATGTCGTCGACCATTCCGTCTTCCGCGAAACCCCTTCGCCTACTGGCAGAGCAGGCCCTTAGCCGCACGGCGGGTGCGCCCCTGATCGGCGGCAATGCCTTGCAGTTGCTGATCGACGCCGCGGCGCATTTCGATGCCTGGCTCAAGGCAATTCGGGACGCACAGCAGCGCGTGCTGCTGGAGAACTACATTTTCCGCGATGATGATATTGGCCGCCTGTTTCGCGACGCGCTGACGGAGCGGGCTGGGGCCGGAGTTATGGTCCTCGTCGTGGCCGATTGGCTCGGCTGTTTCGGTCAATCAAGCCGTGCCTTTTGGGCACCGCTGCGGGCCGCGGGTGGTCAGGTACGAGTATTCAATCCGCCAAGGCTTGGAGAGCCATTCGGTTGGATCAGCCGCGATCACCGCAAACTTCTGGTCGTCGATGGTAGCTACGGATCTCTGTCCGGCGTGTGTATCAGTGCCAAATGGTTGGGCCGGCCGGCGCACGCCATCCCGCCCTGGCGCGACACTGGTGTTGAACTCCGAGGACCGGCCGTAGCCGAACTCGAAGAGGCCTTTGTACAAAGCTGGAATGCTGCGGGTCCTCCGCTTCCCGCGTTTTCCCCGAATTCCGCCCGACACATGGGCTCTGTGGCACTGCGGGTCATTGCCACACAGCCCGCCAGCGGCAGCGTATACCGACTCGATCAACTGATCGCCGCAATGGCCCACAGGACCCTTTGGCTTTCCGATGCCTATTTCGTCGGCGTAACACCCTATGTGCAGGCACTCGTCGCCGCGGCGCGAGATGGGGTCGACGTGCGCTTGCTCGTCCCAGGCACCAGCGATATCCCGGCGGTTGCCCGGATGTCCCGCAGCGGCTATCGGCCGCTGCTGAAGGCGGGCATTCGAGTGTTTGAGTGGAACGGCTCGATGTTGCACGCAAAGACAGCGGTGGCCGACGGCCAATGGGCGCGCGTGGGATCCTCCAATCTCAACATTTCAAGTTGGCTCGGCAATTTCGAGATTGACATTGCGGTCGAGGACCCTGACTTCGCCGGCCTGCTCGCCGCCCAGTACGAACTCGATCTCCAAAACGCCACGGAAATCGTGCTGGCGCCGCGCCGTTTTCGCCGCGGCGAGCAGATTATGAGCAGCACCCCACGAACCCCTAGGACACCTCGCGCCGGAGGTAGTTCTGGACGTGCGGCGGCCGGAGCCTTGCGCATTGCAAACACCGTGCGTGCGGCGCTGGGCAATACTCGAGTGCTTGGGGAGACGGCGGGCGCTCCTTGGCTGACGACCGCGATAGTGTTCGCGGTGGTCGCAGTGGTTGCGGTGCTGTGGCCCGCCGCAATCGGTTGGCCGTTCGCTGCGTTGTCCGGATGGCTGGCGCTCAATTTGAGCATTCGGGGTTGGCGCCAGCGCGGGCGTAACCGGCGCGAAGACAAGTAATGTTAGCCGGGACCGTGTCGTTCCACAGTCCCGATGATCGGGCGGATTCAGTTCGCCTTGACGCCTTCGACCTGTATGCGCAGCAGCACATCCTGTTTGAAGCCGTATTGCTGCCCGTAGTTCACACCAAAGTCAGCGCGGTTGAAGCTGCCGCTGGCATCCGCTCCGCACACCTGCTTCTTGAGCATGGGATGCTCAATGCATTTGAAGGAGTTGATGGTGAGCGTCACGGGCTTGGTGATGCCGTGAAGGGTCAAGGCGCCTGTCACGGATTTGGGCGCGCCATTCGCGAATTCAACAAATTTGCCTTTGAATTCTGCAGTCGGATATTTCGCCACATCGAGTACCTCGGCGCTCGATACATGCTCGTTGAGCTTGTCGTGGGCGAAATCGACCGTCGCGGTGTCGATGAGCACATCGACCGTTCCGGTCTTGGCCTCGGTATCGAGCGTGACGGTACCGGTGGATTTCTTGAAGGTGCCCCTCCATGTGGACAGCCCTCCGAAATGATCCACTTCGAAGCTCGGATGGGTGTGGTCCGGATCAACATTGTAAGTCGTCGAGGCGGCAGTTGCCGTTGTGACCGCCAACGTCAAAAGTAAAAGCGCATAGTTGTATTTCATAGGAGTTCCTTGCGAGAGTAGCTAAGTGGTTGGTACTAGCGGAGCAGTCCCGCCGTAGCGAGTTGATTGCCGATGCGTTGAATCTGCGACTCGCCTGCAACGAGAGCTGCATGAGAGGTGTGAACCGAATAGTGGCCGAGCACCAAGTCGTGAGGGTGTTTGGCCGCGGAACCCAGAACGAACCTCGACGCACGATCCGCCTGAATCGATAGCGCGCCGCCGGACTCCTCGAACGCGACGAATTCCCCGGCGGACACCGTCTCGGGCGTGCGGATGGACCCGTCGGAGACTGCGAGCCACAGCACTTGGTGATCTTGCGGCGGTTCATAGGTCCATCGTTCGCCCGCCGCGAGTTGAACGTCTAGGTAGTTAATGCGCGCAGGGGAGAGAATTGCACTCCTGGCGCGACCGTAGGACCCCAAGATGACCCGTGCGGGCTTTTCCTCCGACACTTGATCGGGAGACAGGTAATGGCTTTGGCTGGGTGAGTTCTCGAGTTCCTCCGGCAACGCTATCCACAATTGAAAGCCTTTCGCGCGGTTCAGCGCCGCGCCTGTATGCCAAACGCCGCCGCCGGCACGCATCCATTCGATCCCACCGGCGGGAAGAATCCCCTTCACGCCGGTGGTTTCTTGATACTCGAGCGCCCCTTCATGAAGAACGGTGAGCGTGGCGATGCCGGAATGGGGGTGCCAGCCGAAGTTCGGCGCAGCTGACGCGGACACATCAAAGAGATCCAGGAATACGAACGGCTTGATGAGCTCACCGATATCCGACGGGCTCACCAGGCGCGTGACCGGTCCGTGCCGTTGTCCTCGCGTCCGAAGCGCAATGGCGCGCTGCACGTCGCGGGTTTCCAAGACCGCGCTCATGCCGCCATCGCCGCGATGTTTGCGCGTGCCTTGAGCATTGCGGCTTCCTTGGCTTCGGGTCCAAACGCCAGCCCCTCCGCGCGGACGATGGTGACATCGGTCAAGCCAATGAAGGAGAGCACACCGAGGAGGTAGCTTTCGTGATGCTCGAGGGCTGCGGCAGCAGAGCCGGGCGTATAGACATTGCCGCGCGAGGACGCGACGAACACTTTCTTGTTCTTGAGCAACCCCTCAGCACCATTTGCGCCGTAGCGAAATGTCTTGCCGGCCACGACCACCCGATCAATCCACGCCTTGAGCTGGCTTGGAATCGAAAAGTTGTACATCGGGGCGCCGATAACGACGATGTCGGATGTGAGAAGTTCGTCCAGGAAAGCTCCGCCCTTCGCCAAGTCGGCACCCAGATACGCATCCTCGACCGGGCCGCCTTGCCACGCGGCTAAGTGAGCCGATGACAGATGAAGTGCCGCATCCGTCGCCAAATCCCGGTGAATGACGGTCATGGCAGGGTGCAGGGCAATCTGTTTTGCGACGATTTCCGCTGAGAGCGCGCGGCTTGCTGAGTTGGGTCCCAGAACGCTGGAATCGATATGAAGTAGCTGCATGGGGTTACTCCCTCGTTTGGTTAAATTGAAACTGAGGTGTATCCTGCGCCGGCGGCTACCCCCTGAATAGCCGTTATGTTGCGATACTATCCATCAGACCATCCGATACATAGGACGAAAATCATGTTGGACGGCGTCTCTTTGGACCAATTGAGGGCCTTCATCGCCGCGGTCGAGGAAGGGAGCTTTTCAGCCGGCGCGCGCAGGCTGCATCGCGCACAGTCTGCGATCAGCGAACTCGTCAGCAACCTCGAAGCGCAACTCGGTGTCGTTCTTTTCGATCGTTCCGAGCGCTACCCAAAACTCACGCCCGCAGGCATTCAGCTGGTTGCGGATGCGCGCAGTGTCGTGGCCAACGTCGATCTGCTCAAGGCGCGCGCCAAAGGAATTTCGCGCGGGTTGGAGCCGGAACTCTCAGCGGTCGTGGACGTGCTGTTTCCAATCGAAGCGATTGCGGAGTCGGCCAAGGAATTCAGGGAGAAATTTCCTCGCACGCCCCTTCGCTTGTACGTCGAGGCGCTCGGCGGTGCATACCAGCCCGTGCTCGACGGTCGCTGCAGCTTGGGTGTCGTGGGATCGCTGCCAATTGCACCGGACTCCATGACTCTGGAACGATTGCAGGGGCTCCCTATGAGCTTGGTCGCCGCACGCGAGCACCCGCTCGCGCTGTTCAGCGGTGTAATTCCAAAAACAGAACTCGCCAAACACGTGCAACTCGTGCTGACCGACAGATCGGAACTGACCGCCGGGCGCGAATTCGGTGTCATGTCTCCAAACACCTGGCGACTGGGCGATCTATTTGCCAAGCACGCATTTCTTCTTAAAGGGCTAGGCTGGGGAGGCATGCCATTGCATGCGGTGAAGCAGGACCTTCTGGAGGGTCGACTCATCAAGCTGTCGATAGAAGATGTGGCGGAGGAGAGTTTGATATTACCGATGTCCGCCGCCTATCTCACGGCCAAGCCGCCGGGCCCCGCAGGCCGCTGGCTCATTGAGCGATTGAAGCAGTGTTCCGGTCAAAAGCCGGTGGGCATGCAGGTTGCCGAATCGCATGCGCCCGAGACAGTGGCGGTGCCTTGATTATCACGGAAGGTTGAGAGTTCGAATGAAAATAGAGGCATTGCTGTGGATCGTGGTCTTTGTCTTGGTGGCGCTGGCGTTTCTTTTTCCGAAAACTCGGGCATTTAGCCTGTCTGCCATCGGCGTTGCCATTGTCGCGATTGTTGTCTTCGTCGTCATTGCAAAGCGCGGAGAACCAATTGCACTGGGAGCCGCGGCGCCGCCGCCCGTTGAACAAAAGCCGGTCGATTTCGAGCGCTTTCACATCGAGAATTTGGATAAAGCGGATCCGGAGGCAAAAAACCGCATACGCGTGGAGGAAATTCGCTTCGATCAAATACGCGCCGAGGCTGGAGTGGAACGCGGCAGCATCGGCAAGGTTGTGGCACGGCTTTACAACGACTCCGCGACCTACACGTTGACCGACTACGGCTACTATCTTGTGGTGCAGGACTGCATCAGAGCCGCCTGCACGACGGTCTTCGACCAGCATGGGTTATCCGCGGTGTCGGTGCCGCCCAACCAAGCGCGCGACGTGGAGATTGCAATCCGAGACGGAAACAGACGTGATGCGTTGCCGGTCAAAATACTCGGAACGCCGAATGTCCTGCTTACTCCTGTCGCCACGCGCGCCCAACCCACCGGCGGGCCGCGATGAAGAACAGTCTTGGTGACTGCTCCTAGGTCAAATTCAGTTTCAACGCCGCCGCAGCCGAGGCGAGCTTGCCTTGAGCGTCTTTACCCGCGGTCACCGCGTCTGCTGGATTACCCGATTTGAAAGCTTCTTTGGCCTTGTCCCATGCCGAGGTGGCATCTGCAAGTCCGGACTTTGCCGCACCGAGATCAACGCCTTTCGGAACTTTCTTTGTTTTTGAAAGATCGTCGATCCGGCTTTGCACCGCGCTAAGCGATTGGGGCACCGAAGCGGACAAGGACCTCCACTCGTTTCCCAATGCCTTCACCATCTCATCCTTCTTGGCAGTCGCGGCACCGGCCAGTCCGTTGACCTCGGCCAATACACCGGGAGCGCGGGCGAGTACCGCCGCATAGTCCTGCTTCGCAAAAGAGGCGGTTAGCTCCGCCACCTTGCTTTGGGCTTGGGCAAATTGGTCAGGCACGTACTTCTGCGCATCCGCCGACACCGAATTCAAGGTGTTATTGATGTTATCGAGAGCATTCTTGGCGGGAACCATCTGGTTGACGCAGCCCGCGAAGAGGACCGCCACAGAACACAACGTCAGAAATCCTGTAACTCTTTGAATTGACTTCATTATGGATCTCCTTGTCAAACACATACGCTACGCCATGTGTCGAAAGGATTGCAAGTAACGACGGTTTGCGCTACGCGGAGGTGCCTATCTCGCGCAGGCGCGCGATCTCCGAGCGGGGCGGGGAGCCGAACAGGCGCCGGTATTCCCGGCTGAACTGCGAAGAGCTTTCATAGCCCACCCGCTGCCCTGCGACGGCGCACTCGATGCCGTCGGCGAACATCAGGCGTCGTGCTTCATGCAGCCGCAAGTGCTTCTGGTACTGCAGCGGCGACATCGCGGTGACCGCCTTGAAGCGGTGATGGAGCGCCGAAGCGCTCATATGCACGCTGTCCGCCAGTTCCTCGATGCGCAGGGGCGCCGCATAGTGCTGTTTGAGCCACTCAATGGCGCGAACGACGCGATGATTGCCGCCCTCGGATTGGGCGAGAGCGACCAGCCGATACCCGAGTTCGCCGCGCAGGATGCGATAATAGATTTCGCGCTGTACCACAGGTGCGAGCACGTCGATGTCCTCCGGTGTATCGAGCAGCTTCACCATCCTCAATACGGCGTCCAGCAGAGGCTCGTCCAGGCGCGCGACAAACAGGCCGCGATCGGCGCCGGGCGGCGAGGGTGCTCGATCGCCCAGTTCCAACACCAAGCGCGCGATTTCTTCCGGGTCGAGGTTCAGGCGTAGCGACAGGTAAGGATGCTCGGGGGTGGCGTCGAGCACTTGACCCATCCCGGGCAATGTCACCGACACCACCAGATAGTTCAGCGCGTCGTAGTGGAATACTTCATCGTTCAGAAGCGCGCGCTTGCGACCCTGTACGACGATACCTAAACAGGGCTGATAGACCGTCGGCATGCGTACCGTCGGCGCGCTGCTGCGGGTCAGCGCAAGGGCCGGTAACGCCGATTGATGGGTGCCGTCGCATGGTGTTAATCGGGCAACCAGTTCCGACAACTCCTGCTGCCGGGCGGGGATCCCGGCAGGCTCGCGAATTCTCTGCAAACTGTTGTCTAACATGACTTTTGCTCAGTCTTCGAGTGATGGCAGCATGGTAGTCGGCCGCCACCCGGCATGCTAGCCGGGATCGAGCCGTTTGCAGGATTAGGCAAGAACCCGGCAGTAATGATCTAACGCCCGGCTAACGCGGCTGTATAGCATGAACGCCATCCCCCGCCTTGGAGACACCATGAAAATTCCACGTCGCAAACTAGGGCCGCAGGGCCTTGAAGTCTCGGCCATAGGCTTAGGCTGCATGGGTATGTCGGGTGCCTACGGTCCGTCCGATGAAGCCACCAATCTGCGTGTACTCAACGTCGCGCTTGATATGGGCATCAACCTCTTGGATACCGCCGATAAATACGGCGTCGGTGCCAACGAACGCCTGCTCGCGAACGTCTTGAAAACGCGCCGCGAGGAAATTGTGCTCGCAACTAAGTTCGGCAGCGTGCGTGCTCCCGATGGCGCGTTTCTCGGTATCAACGGAACTCCGCAGTATGTGCGTGCAGCCTGCGACGCGAGTCTCAAGCGCCTCGGCGTCGACCACATCGACCTGTACTACCAGAACCGCGTCGATCCGCAGGTCGCCATCGAAGAAACCGTGGGCGCCATGGCGGATTTGGTTAAAGCCGGCAAGGTGCTCCACCTCGGACTATCCGAAGCCTCGGCGAATACCATTCGGCGCGCCGCGCGGGTGCACCCCATCACCGCATTGCAGAGCGAGTACTCATTGTGGTCGCGCGACGTCGAGGCCACGATCCTGCCGGCATGCGAGGAACTCGGCATTGGGGTCGTCGCTTGTAGTCCGCTCGGCCGCGGCTTTCTGACCGGCGCGTTCAAGGCGCCGCAGGATTTCGACGCCGGCGACTTCCGACGCAACAGTCCTCGATTCTCCAGTGAGAATTTTGCCGGCAATCTACAGATGGTGGACGTCGTATCGCGGATTGCACGTGAGGAAGGTTATACGCCGGCACAGGTCGCCCTGGCCTGGCTTCTCGACTGCGCACCGTACATAGTGCCGATTCCAGGCACGCGCAACGTCAAACACCTCAAGGAAAATATACTGTCGGTTATGGTGAGGCTTGGCGATGCGCAGTTCGAGCGGCTATACGGCATTCTGCGTGAACAGCCGGTGACGGGGACGCGCTACCCAGCATCATCGATGCAGGCGATCGAGGCCTGAGCGCCGTATCGACGGAGCATCGCTCGCAGTATAGACTTTCCTGCAAAGGAGCAGGACGTAGGGGCATCCGCCAGGATCCTGATGCGGATGTCGAGCGAATCAAGAAAAATCGCGTTTATCAGCTACGCCTCTGAGGATCGCACGATCGCCCTCAAAATGTGCGAAGCGTTACGCCGCGCCGGCATTGAAGTGTGGTTCGATCAAAGCGAGTTGCGGGGCGGGGACGCGTGGGACGCTCGCATTCGCAGGCAGATCAAGACCTGCGATCTATTCATCGCGCTGGTTTCCGAGAATACCCATGCGCGCGAAGAGGGCTACTTTCGTCTCGAGTGGAAGCTGGCGGTGGATCGCTCACATTTGATGACGCAGCGGCGGGCGTTCCTATTGCCCGTTGCCATTGATTCGAGCAGCGAAAATGACGAACACGTACCGGATCGATTCCGGGAAGTTCAGTGGGTGCGTTTGCCCCACGGCGATGTTTCCGACGCCTTCATCGAGCTCGTCAAGGGAATTCTGAATGGTGCTGCTCAAGAAATCGTTCAGACCGCGAGGGCGACACCTGCGGTTGCCTTGGCACCGGCGGCGCGATCGCGCCGGTCCGTCATACCGGTTGCAATTGCGGTCATCGTTGTTGCAGCGCTGGCAGCCGGACTGGGCCTTTACCGACGGCACTCTCCAGTTGCGGCACTACAGCCTGTAGACTCGATTCCGGAGCGGCTCGGATTCAAACCACCGGAACATTCCATCGCGGTGCTGCCCTTCGCCAACATGAGCGGAGATTCGTCGCAAGAATACTTCTCCGATGGCCTAACGGAAGAACTGCTTGACTCGCTGTCCCGCCTGGAAGGACTTCTGGTCGCAGCCCGGACTTCTTCCTTTTCCTTCAAAAACAAACCAGATTCAGTAGCCGAAATTGCCCGCAAACTCAATGTAGGTGCCCTGCTCGAGGGTAGCGTGCGCAGGCAGGGAACCCGAGTTCGAATCTCCGCTCAGCTGATCGATGCGGTCACGGGCTTTGAGCTCTGGTCGCAGACATATGATCGGGAACTGAAAGACATCCTAAAGTTGCAAGTCGAGATTGCATCCACGGTCACACAGAGCCTGCGTGTGAAACTCACTGGTGAATGGTCCAAGACGATCGAAGCGGGTGGCACCCAAAATCCTGAAGCTCTCGATCTATCGCTCAAAGCGAGTCAGGTATCGCTTAAATCCGACAAGGACAGTATTCTTGAATCGATCGCCTTACTCACCAAGGCGACTCAGTTGGATCCCGCATTCGCCGACGCGTATCAAATGCGCGCCGATCAAAAGCTTCACATGGCGATCGGTTTTGATTCGGAGCAAAACCTGCGCAAGCGCTTGGCTGAGGCCAGATTGGATATTGAGCACGCCATTCGGCTGGCGCCGCAGCGGGGCCGCTACTTCAGCTCATATGCGATAATTCTGGCGCAAAGTACCGACTATCGGAATGCACGGCAGCAGTTCATCAAGGCTCAAGAGCTCGCACCCAACGATGCATCAGTCATGGTGGCCGCGGCTGGATTTAGGGCGCTCATGGGAGACTCGGACGAAGCCGCCTCGATGGTGAGACACGGCATTCAGCTGGATCCTGTGTCTTCGGGCGGTTACCTGGCCGGCTCCGGCGCGCTGTACAACGCCGGCCGCTACGCTCAGGCGCTTGAGACGGCCGATCATGCACTCAGTCTTGGGGAAGAAGAGGCGGCAGCTTTCCGCTGCCAGGCGCTTCTCATGCTGGGCAAGATAAACGAGACTTTGAGCGCATGCACGCCGCCCAAGCATTTCTTGCAGCAAGTGACACTGGCTGTGTTGTTCCACCGATTGGAACGGCAAAGCGAAGCGCAGGCAATGCTTGACCGGCTCAAGAGCGAGAATGGGGACGCGGCGGCGCTCCAATACGCGGAGGTATTCGCGCAGTGGGGAGACAAATCTCAGGCGCTCCATTGGTTCGAAAGGGCTCACGAACTTCACGATCCCGGCCTGATTGCCATCAAGGTGGATCCCCTGTTGGACCCGATCCGACGAGAACCGAGATTCCAATCAATTCTGCACAGTTTGAATTTTCCCGATTAGCTGGGACGGTTCACGCCTGTGCGATGTGCCGAATTGATGGGCTTTGCGAGCAGATAGCGGTCCCCCAGCCATTCGACGGCTCGGGCGAGGGCCGACCCATAGTTGGCCACCGGCAGCGCCTTAAGGGGCTGATTGCGTTTCTCGGTCATGAGTACTCCGTAGGCGTAAGTGAACATCTAGCGAACGGCCAAGCGGCCGTTGAATTCATCGTCGGCTGGACATTGGTTGGGCTGGCCTGCACCGGTGTCTTCGCGGTTTGCCTCGTCACGTCCGACGTTTCGCGACGTGGTCCATAGTCGACCCGCTTGAGCGCACTTGTAGCCGAATTGGAACAGAGATCTCATGCTCGGCGTACGGAAGTCGAACGAACTGAGCTGGGGGTAGTCGACCGGGATGGCCGCGAACTGAAACTGTGCGCCTTTGAGTCCCGCATCCGTGGCGGTCAGCTCGAGCGTCGTCCTCAACATGTGATTTAGACCCGCGGAGACGCTGCGCGTTAGAATCGATTTGGTTCGCAAACGGATCGAAGCGGGCGATTCGCTCAACCGTCCATCGACGATCACGTAAACGGCGGTGGCATGCGACGGGTCGCTTGCGTTGCGGGTCGGCTCGACGAAAGCCAGCGGAACGAAAAACGGCAGGGCAATCATGCCGTCAACGTGAACCTCGTCGTAAAGTGCCTGTTGCTCTTGCACACGGATGACGACCGGGGGAAACAGTCCCGGCACGCTGGCGGAGGCCACCAACACATCGCGAAACAGAACTCTTGCGCCCGCGCCGCCGTTCATCGCGATCGATCCTAAATCCCATATCACCGGCTCTCCGGTGCTGACATCCGTCGTGGCCACCAGCAGCAGTCGGCCGGTCGACGCCTCGTGCGCCACGGCTTGGATCAGGGCATCGGTGGCGTACCGGTCAACCAGCTCCTTGAGCGGCGTGCCGCTATAGACGCTGGAACCAAAGAGCGCCCCCAATCCCCGGGACTTGAGCAGGTGCTCAGCGCGGCCGGACGTGTAGACCTCGAGGAGCTCATCGTCCCAGTCCGATCCCAAGAAAGCGTAGGGAGCGATCAACGCACCGGTGCTGACACCGGTTACGACGGAAAATTGGGGCCGCGATGTTGACCGCGTGAGACCGACCAGTGCACCGGCGCCAAAGGCGCCGTCAGCGCCGCCGCCCGAGAGTGCCAGGATGCTGACAGCCTGTCCTGCGCGCTGGGCACGGACGCGCCCTGCGACACTTTGCGAGGCCAGGGTCGTGAAACGCTGATCGGGCCCCAGCGTGCGGATCGAGTTCGGCGCGTCCCCTCGGGAGGATGTCGGCTCATGGATGGCGGTATGCGCGCACCCCTGTAGCGTCAGACCGATAAAAAGAAGGACGATGGGGAATCTCAGTTGCATGGCTCATACCTTATTGCACATTGCGGCTCACGGATGACGCACGGGAACGCGATTGCAGGCCCTGCAACCGCCTCGCGGCGAAGCGCGTGTACTTGGTGAGGGCATTGAGAAGCGCCGGCAGACCTCCGATTGCACCGAGTGTGCTGATCACGGTGACGACATCGATGGCGTATACGATCCCGCCCCAGTACGCACCAAAGGCCATGCCGATTCGAGCCCTCATGGAATTCGCGCCACCTTTGTCGGGGCAGCGTCGTTCAGCGGCTGCCCGACGCCGCCCAGCGCCTTATAGATCGCGACCACGGATACATTGACGGATGTCTCCGCTTGCGCCACGGAGTCCTCGGCATCGAGCTGCGTGCGCTGGGCATCCAGCAAGACCAGAAAGTCCGCGACGCCTTCGCGGTATTGCGTATCCGCGAGTTCGGCGGCGCGCCGCGAGGCTTGCGCCTGTTCGGTCAGGCTCTTCAGCTGCGTTTGCCGTGTGCTGTAGGCGACGAAACTATTTTCGGTATCTTCGAGCGCCGTCAGTACGACCTTCTCGTAATTGGCGGCTGCGGCATCGGATTGCGCTTCGCTTGCCCGCAGTCGCGCACGCACCGAGCCCATATCAAATGCCGCCCAACTCACCGTGGGTGCAATGGACCATGCCCGAGCATTGTTGTCGGAGGTGGTGCCAAAGAGCCGTCCCACGTCCCCCGAGAGAAAACCAATGAAACCCGTGACATTGACGCGTGGGAACAAGTCGGCGGTTGCCACTCCGACGCGCGCCGTTGCGCCGGCGAGCTGGCGTTCGGCCGCACGAACATCGGGCCGTCGGCGCAGAAGCTCGGCGGTGTCGCCGACCGGCAATGCCTTGGCGTAAGTGGCGACGGCAGCTGGTTTAAGCTCCTGGTCCAGCGCACCTGGTCGCGCACCCAAGAGAACAGCCAGGCGGTAGCCGGCCTGTTTCTCTGCCGCCTCGAGCGGTGGAATCGTGGCCTCTGTGGCCTTCAGGCGGGCACGACTGCGCTGCACGTCGAGTTCTGAGCCGCGGCCTGTCTCGTCCAGCAGTTGCGTGAGCTCGAGCGTTTGATGCTCGGTGCTTAAATTTTCCCGCGCCACCGACAAACGCTTTTGCGCGCCCCGCAGCTCGAAATAATTGCGTGCGACTTCCGCAGCGACGGTAACCTGCGCGTCCTGATAGTTCGCCTGCTCAACCCCCAAGTCAGCCCGCGCGGCCTCGACCGACCGGCGCACGCGACCAAAGAGATCGATCTCCCACGCCGCGTCAAACCCCAGGCTGTCGCTTTGTGCGTTGATTCGGCCATTGCCGAATCCAGGCTGCTGCTCATCAAAGTGCGAGTACGCGGCTTCCAATTGAACGTGCGGCGCATAGTCGAATTTTCTCTCCACGAAGACCGCGCGGGCCGCCCGCACGCGGTCGTACGCGGAACGCAGGTCCAGATTGGCCGCAAGTGCGCGACGCACCAGGTCATCGAGTTCGGCGTCCCCAAACTCCTGCCACCAAACCGCCTCGGGAGATTGCGCGACGAATTGAGCGGACTGGGCGTTTTGCACGGCCGCCGGTGCGACCGGCGGCGCCTTGTAGTTGGGCCCGACGGCACAGGATGCCAACAGAAATGTTGCCAGGAAGATCGCGGAATAGTTGTTCATAGCTGTAACTTTCATAACGAGTGTCATCAACCTGTCTCATCGCCGAACGTCGGATGCTCGAGAAGGCTTGGAGCCGCGCCGGTGTTCTTTGCGGGTCCTCGCGCCGAAAGCTTCCGCACCAATACGTAGAACAGCGGGGTCAACATGAGCCCGAAAAGGGTCACACCCAGCATGCCGGAGAACACGGCGATTCCCATGGCATGGCGCATCTCGGCGCCGGCGCCCGTTGAAACGACCAGGGGAACCACACCCATGATGAAGGCGAGGGAGGTCATCAAGATCGGGCGCAGCCGCAGGCGCGCTGCATTGAGCGCCGCTTGCAGCGGCGGCACGCCCTCGAGTTCCTGATCCCTCGCAAACTCCACGATGAGAATCGCGTTTTTACTCGCGAGCCCCACCAGCACGATCAGTCCGATCTGCGTAAAGATGTTGCTGTCGCCGTGCGTCAGCTGAACCCCGGTGATGGCCGAGAGCAGCACCATCGGCATGATCAGGATGACCGCGAGCGGCAGACTCAAGCTCTCGTATTGAGCGGCGAGCACCAGAAACGCCAGCAGCACCACCAGCGGAAAAATGAGCACGGCCGTGTTGCCCGCGATGATCTGCTGGTAGGTCAGCTCCGTCCATTCGAAGTTCATGCCGTTGGGCAGCTCCTGCCGCGCGAGTTGTTCGATCGCCGCCTGCGCCTGACCGGTGCTGAAGCCCGGAGCCGGGCCGCCGTTGATCTCGGCGGTCGGGTAGGAGTTGTAGTGCATGACACGATCGGGTCCCGAGGAGTGCTTGACGTTCACGAAGGATCCCAACGGGATCATGTCGCCCGCGGCATTGCGAGTCTTGAGTCTCACGACATCTTCGGCCTGCAGCCGAAAACCCGGCTCGGCCTGGGCATTCACCGGGTAGGTGCGGCCGAACGCGTTGAAGTCATTGACGTAGAGAGAGCCTAAGTAGACCTGCATGGTGTCAAAGAGTTCTTGTACCGACACGCCTTGCGATTTCGCCTTTTCGCGATCCACTTCGGCATCGATCTGCGGAACATTCACCTGGTAGCCGGAGAAAAGGCCGTGTAGCGCGGGAATCTCGTTGCCTTTTGCGATGAGGTTCTGCGTCTGCTTGTAGAGCTCCTCGAACCCCAAGCCGCCGCGATCCTCGACCTGCATGCGAAATCCGCCGATCGTGCCCAAGCCGTTGACAGGCGGCGGCGGGAACACCGCGATAAAGGCTTCTTGGATGGCGCCGTATTGCTGATTGAGCGCAGCAGTGATCGCGCCGGCCGACAGCTCCTTGGATTTGCGCTCCTCGAAGGGCTTCAAGGTCACGAAGACGATGCCGGAGTTGGGACTATTGGTGAAGCCGTTGATGCTCAAGCCGGGGAAAGATACCGCGTGATCAACGCCCGGCTGCTTCATGGCGATCTCACCCATGCGGCGTATCACCGCCTCGGTGCGATCGAGGGTCGCCGCATCGGGCAGCTGCGCGAAACTCACCAGATACTGCTTGTCCTGGGAGGGAATGAAACCGGTCGGCGTCCGTGCAAAGCCCACGTAAGTCAGCGCGATCAGTCCACCGTATATAAAGAGTGCGATGCCGCCGGCGCGCACGACGCGGCCCACGCCGCCGACATAGCGCTCGGAGAAGCGCGTGAAGAACCGGTTGAACGGACGGAAGAAACCGCCGAGCAGCCGATTGAGAATGCGGGTCAGGCGATCGGGCGGGGCGCCGTGCTCCTTGAGGAGCAGGGCCGATAGTGCCGGCGAGAGCGTGAGGGAATTGAACGCCGAGATCACCGTGCTGATCGCGATGGTCAAGGCGAACTGTTTGTAGAACTGGCCGGTGAGCCCGCTGATGAACGCGGTGGGCACGAACACCGCGCAGAGTACGAGGGCGGTGGCGATGATGGGGCCGGTCACCTCGCGCATCGCCTGCCGGGTCGCCTCGATGGGTTTCAGGCCGTTGGTGATGTTGCGCTCGACGTTTTCGACGACCACGATGGCATCGTCGACGACAATGCCGATGGCAAGCACCAGCCCGAAGAGCGACAGCGCATTCAAGCTAAACCCAAAGAGGTGCATGACCGCGAATGTGCCCACCAGCGACACTGGAACGGCGATCAAGGGAATGACGGAGGCGCGCCAGGTCTGAAGAAAGACGATGACGACCAACACCACCAGCAGAATGGCCTCGAGCAGCGTGTGCACCACCGCGTGGATGGAACCGCGCACGAAAACGGTGGGGTCATAGACGATCTGGTAGTCGACGCCCTGCGGAAAATCGCGTTTCAGTTCCTGCATTTTCGCGCGCACGAGCTCCGAGATCGCGATCGCATTGCTGCCGGGCCGCTGAAAAATCGGGACGGCCGCCGCCGCCTTGTTATCGAGAAGCGAGCGCAACGCATAGGTGTCGGCGCCGAGCTCGACGCGCGCGACGTCCTTCAAGCGCGTCACCTGACCGGCGGCGCCGGTCTTGACGATGATGCCGCGAAAATCCTCCTCGGTGGTCAGGCGGCCCTTGGCATTGATCGCCACCTGGAATTCTGTCGCGCTCGGCGACGGCGGCGCACCCAGCTGACCCGCGGCGACCTGAATGTTCTGCTCGCGGATGGCCTTCACGACATCATTCGCGGTGAGGCCGCGGCTGGCGACCTTCTCCGGATCGAGCCAGATGCGCATGGAGAACTGGCCCGCGCCGAACACCTGTACATCTCCCACACCGTCCAAGCGAGCGAGTTCGTCCTTGACGCGCAGCAAAGCATAGTTCGACAGGTATAGCGTGTCGTAGCGATTATCCGGAGAGACCAAGTGCACGACCATGGTCAGGTCGGGCGAGGCTTTGTTGGTGACGACGCCCAGACGCTGCACGACGTCGGGGAGTTTTGGCAGGGCCTGCGACACGCGGTTCTGTACTTGTACCTGCGCCTTGTCGACATCGGTGCTCAAGGCAAACGTGATGGTGAGGGTCATCACGCCATCGGCGGTCGCCTGCGAAGACTGGTAGAGCATGCCCTCGACACCGTTGATCGCCTGCTCGAGCGGACTCGCGACGGTTTCTGCGATGACTTTGGGGTTGGCACCCGGGTAGTTCGCCTTCACGATCACCGTCGGCGGGACGACTTCCGGGTACTCGCTGATCGGAAGCTTGGGCAACGCGATCAAGCCCGCGAGGAAGATGAGGGCCGAGAGCACTCCCGCGAAGATCGGGCGGCTGATGAAAAATTGCGAGAGTTTCATGATCTCAATGCACCACGTGAAGAGCGACGGTCGATTGCGCAACACGCGAAACCGCGTCGGCAGGATGTGTGGCCGGTTGGGCGGCCACTTGGCTCAGGCCGCCCCCGGTATCGCGCATGGCAACGCGCGTGGCCGCGACATTCTGCCCGGGCCGCACATGCTGCAAACCATTGACGACGATGACGTCGTTCGGGGCCAATCCTTGCGTCACGACTCGAAGGCCGTTGATTTCAGGGCCAAGTTCCACGAGCCGATACTCGATACGGTTGTCCTTGGTCAGCGTCAGCACGAATTTCTTGGAAAGATCCGTGCCCACGGCACGATCCTCGATGAGGACACTGTCGCGATCTTCCCCACCGATGAGCCGCACCCGTGCGAACAGGCCCGGCGTGTAGCGGCCATCGGGATTGGCGAGCGCGGCTCGCGCACGAATCGTGCCGGTGGTGGCATCGACCTGGTTGTCGATGAAGTCAAGCTGCCCCGGGTGCGGATAGCCGTCCTCATCGACCAACCCGATATAGATGTCGGAGACGCCGGTATTCGCCTGCGCATGCGCATGCTTCGCCTTCGCGTAGCGCAAATAGGTCTGCTCATCGGTGTCGAAGTAAACGTAGACCGGATCATCCGAAACCAGTGTGGTCAGAAGGCTCGCGCTCGTGACGAGGTTTCCCGCGGTAATGACGGCCCGCGATGCGTGACCGTCGATGGGCGCGCGCACCTCGGTGAACTCCCGGTTCAGGCGCGCTTCCTGCAAGGATGCATCGATCGAACCCAAGGCTCCCTGCGCCGAGGCTTCAGCTGCGACCTGCCGCTCGTATTCCTCACGCGAGATGGCGTGTGCGTTGATCAGCCGCTCGGCGCGCGCACGGTTGGCCTTGGCGAGTTGGAGGTCGGACACGCTGCGCGTACGCTCCGCGACCAGCCGATCGACTTCCGCCTGGAAAGGACGCGGGTCGATCTGGAATAACAGCTGGCCTTTCTTCACGCGTGCACCATCGGTGAAGGCAACGCGGTCGACATAGCCGCTCACTCGCGGGCGCAGTTCCACCGTGTTCGGGGCTTGCAGACGGCCGCTGAATTCCTCCCACTCGCGCAGCGGGCGGTGGATCACTTCGGCCACCTCAACCTGCGGCAGGGCGGGCTGTGCCGCTGCCGGCGGCTTGGCCCGAGAATGTCCGGCGCTGGAATAGAGCACAATGGCTGCAACGGCAGCGAGACCCAGCAGAACGGGGAATGAGCTTTTGTGAAAGATGCGGTTGAGGGGCACGTACAGACTCCGATTCGACCTTCGACTACCCGAACCCGGACAATCCGGGCGCGACCTGCGGCACTGACCCTTGACTTACGACTGAAACACATCGATGCTATGCCACGTGTGTTACCGGTCAGTAACGCTAGGTGATACGTTAATGACCGGTCAGTCACATGTCAAGTGGAGTCCTTTATGAATCGAGCTAAGACGACGCAAGTGCTTGTAGAGGAAGAGATTATTTCTTCGCCGCCGAAGTCTCGGGTGCGCGATCGCATCATGAAAACGGCCAGCGATTTGTTCTATCGACACGGCATTCACGCCGTGGGCGTGGATACCATTGCCACTGAAGCCGGAACGAACAAGATGAGTTTCTACCGCAACTTCGCCTCGAAGGACGAGCTGGTCGCGGAGTATTTGCGCAGCGAGGAACGTGAGGGCCTTCTCTGGTGGGATGAGACCGTCGCCGCGCATGCAGACAATCCGCGCTTGCAGATGGAGTCGCTGTTCGACATGTTGGTGGAGAACAATTGCGAAGAAGATTGCCGGGGATGCGCTCTCGCCAATGCCGCGGTGGAAATCACCGAGCCTGACCATCCGGCGCGTCCCGTGATCGAGAAATACAAAGCCGATATGCGCGCGCGCTTTCGCCGGCTCGCGCGCGAGATGGGCGCCCGCGAAGCCAACACACTCGGCGACTCGCTGATGCTGTTATGGGAAGGCGCCTACGTGGCTCGCGTCACCATGGGTGCGGACGGCCCGGTGCAGGGCGCTGCAAAGGCGGCGAGGGCGTTGATCGCGGCGTACACGGACTGAGTCGCTGCTCAGCGGGGCATTTCACCCCGCCCTCACTAGATCTGTGCTCTGCCGCCATCGACGAATAGTTCGATGCCGGTGACAAAACTTGAGTCATCAGAGGCGAGAAACAGGGCAGCCTTGGCGATCTCATCGGATGTTCCCATTCGCCCCATTGGGATCGTGGACACGATCCGCGCGATGACGTTGGCTGCTTGTGCCGTTACCAACGGTGTGTCGGTCGGCCCCGGGCTTAGAACATTCGATCGAATTCGGCGGTCCTTCAACTCCACTGTCCAGCCTCGCACGAAATTGCGGATTGCGGCCTTGGTTGCGCCGTAGACCCAGAAGCTGGGCGTGCCTTTGACGCTCCCGACAGAGCCGGTGAGAATAATCGAGGCGCCATCGTTCAACAGCGGAAGTGCTTTCTGAACAGTAAATAGCGTTCCCTTCACATTGGTGTTGAAGAGTTTGTCGAAGTGTTCCTCGGTGATTTTTCCCAAGGCAAGGAACTCACCGAAGCCGGCATTGGCGAAGACAATGTCGATTCGTCGGCCAGCGGCCATGATGGTCTCGTAGAGACGATCGAGGTCGGATAGCTTGGCCACGTCGCCTTGGACACCGGTGACATTATTGCCGATGGCCCGCACCGCTCGGTCAAGTTCCTTTTGACGTCGGCCCGTAATAAAGACATATGCGCCTTCCTTGACGAATAGATTTGCCGCGGCAAATCCAATTCCCGTAGTGCCGCCGGTGATGACGGCGACTTTGCCTTGCAATTTACCCATGACTGCTGCGCCGCGCCTAATCGACAAGTAAAGTCGCAATTACGGTCTGTACGGAGGTCATCAGTTTGTGGATCGGGCATTTTGACGCAACGGCCAGCAACTCCCGTCGTTGCTCATCAGTAAGCTTCCCGCCAAGCTTCAATTTGGTATCGAGGCGGTAAATACCAGACCTTTCTTCGGACTGATCGCGTTCAACAGTCACTTCGATATTCTCAACCGGAATACCCTTGCGTTTTGCATGCCAAAGCACTGTCAGCGCTTCGCATGCACCGAGCGCGGAGTCATATAGATCGTGGGGATTGGGCCCCAATCCTTCGCCGCCGTCATCAATACTGGCGTCGGCGGCAAAAACGTGCGAACCGACGCGGACTTCGTGCCGCATCAGCGCCGTTTGATCACGTACTATTTTTATTGCCATCGTATTGTTCCTGGGTTCACGGGTCCCCAGGCGCGGAGCAAATCTCCGCGCCCGAAGAGGATCAGTTAATGGTCATACCGCCATCGACATTGAGGATGTGGCCGGTGATAAATGAAGCTTCGTCCGAGGCGATGAAGACAATCGCGTTTGCCTGCTCTTCCGAGATCCCGACTCGTGCCATCGGAACCTTGGTCACTAGATTCGCCTTGTTCTCCGGTGTGTGCGTAAAGCGGGTCAACATGCCGGTGTCCACCGGGCCGGGCGCCACCGCGTTCACGCGGATGCCCGACTTGACCGTCTCGAGCGCCACCGACTTGGTGATGCCCTCGACGGCGTGCTTGCTGGCCACATAGACGGAGGCAAATGCCGCACCTTCGTGCCCGTAGGTCGAGGAGATATTGACAATGTTACCGCTGCCCTGTTTTTGCATGACGCGCACTTCGTGCTTCATACACAGGAGCACGCCGAGAACGTTCGTATCGAATGTCGCAGCGTAGGTTTCTGCTGTTTGCTCGGTAATGGGCCCAACCTGGCCTTCGGTGGCTGCGTTGTTCACGGCGACATCGAGACGTCCAAACCGCGTGACGGTCTTATCCACGGCGTTCCGGATATCCTCCTCCTTGCGAACATCGGCGTTGATGAACTCGGCTTCCGAACCCAAAGAACGGAGTTCCTTCACGAGCGCCTTGCCGGCCTCGTCACGGCGACCAGCGACAACCACTTTCGCTCCCTTCTTGGCGAAGGCGACAGCGGCGGCGCGCCCGATGCCGGTAAGTCCACCGGTGATCAAAACAACTTGAGTGCTCATTCTACAATCTCCTAGGTTTAGCCGCCGAAAATCGGACGGCGCTTGTTTCACGCAACTTTCACTTGCACGGGAAGATCCGTCTGCGGAGTGGTCATTGCTCTGTCGTCCGCAATATGGACGTACGTAGTAATCGTGTCAAGGGGAATCTGTACGTGCGTATTGACCATCCTTGGTAAACCCAATATGATTTGAACCTCGTTATCCGGGTGGAGTGCGCATCGATCTGGTCAGGTTGCGATCGTCAGGCGCGCTTCGAATGGTTTCTCACTCATTGTTAGAGGAAAATTGTGCCCCAGCTTTTTACACCTATCTCGATTGGGAGTCTTGAACTGACACACCGTGTTGTCATGGCGCCGCTTACGCGTTCACGCTCCGATCTACCAGGCGATGTGCCGAACGATCTCATGCTTGAGTACTACACTCAGCGCGCCTCCAAGGGGGGCTTGATCATCGGGGAGGCGACCACCATTTCGAAGAGTGCCCGCGGTTGGCTCGGAGCGCCGGGGCTTTATTCCGACAAGCAAGTGGATGGCTGGAAGAAGCTCACGGCTGCCGTGCACGCAAAGCAGGGCTTCATGTTTGCGCAGCTATGGCACACCGGAAGAGCGTCGCACGTGTCGGTCACGGGCGGACCTCAACCGGTTTCCTCGTCGGTCAACCCCGACTACTGGAATGACCCCGACAAATTGACGTCAACACCAGAAGGCTGGGTTCAGCCCTCGCCGCATCGCGCACTTGAGATTGCCGAAATCGCCGGGATTGTGGACGACTATCGAAAGGCGGCAGTACGGGCAAAGCAAGCAGGATTCGACGGCGTGGAACTGCACGCCGCCAACGGCTACCTGATCGATCAATTCCTTCAAGACGGTTGCAATAAGCGCGCGGACCGATATGGCGGAAGCATTGAAAATCGCGCCCGATTGCTGCTCGAGGTCGTCGATGCCCTGACTTCCGAATGGGGTGTGGATCGCGTAGGCGTGCGCATCGGACCCGATGGCAGATGGAACGGGATGTCCGATAGTGACCCGAAGGCGCTGTTCACGTACGTGGTCAAGCAGTTAAATCGTTTCGGACTGGCGTACCTTCATATCATTGAGCCCCGCGTGAAGGGCAACGTGGTCGTTGCGGAAGGCCAAGGGCCTATTGCAGCGGAATATTTGCGCACTATTTTTACGGGCAAGATCGTTGCAGCCGGAGGCTTCGAACCGGACACCGCCGAGACAGTAGTGACGAAGGGCGATGCCGACTTAGTGGCATTCGGGCGCTACTTTGTGTCAAACCCTGATCTGCCGCGTCGGATAAAGGAGCGATTGCCCCTAAGCGATTACGATCGCAACACCTTTTATACGTTCGACGCTCGTGGGTATATTGATTACCCGGCGTACAAAGCCGGTGCGCTCGCCGTTTCCGCGGCTTAGGCAGGGGAGGATCGCTTCGCCGACGGAGCGGCGTCTGTGTGAACAGGCGTCGCTTTAACCCATTGATTTGGCTCGAACGACGCATACGCTTACGGCCTGAGCTGGCTTGACACCAACTATGTACGGACGTATTATCCCGTGCATGAGCAAAATTTCTAATAAAGATAGGATCTTGGCCAACGGCCTGAAGGTCGTGCTCGAGCGCGGTTATGTGGGTGCCAGCGTGCGGGATATCGTCGAAGCGGCTGGCGTGCCGCAGGGCTCATTCACCAATCATTTTGCCTCCAAAGAGGCGTTTTCCCTGGAAATTCTGGACCTTTACTTCGCAACCAACCGCGAAGTGATCGCCGATACGTTACGCAATGAGTCACTTTCGCCGCTGAAACGATTGCGGGCGTACATTGACGCCAGCATCAATGCCGTGAGAAATCACGGCCTCAAAAACGGCTGCTTGGTGGGTAATTTCGCGGCGGAAGCGTCCGATCACAGTGAAATCATTCGCAAGCGGGTGGCGGCAATCTACGCCGAACTGCGGGAGGCTGTGACTGAGTGCTTAAAGGCTGCCGTGAAAGACGGCGAGCTTCCCAAGAGTTTTAAAACCGGCGAAGTGGCCGCTTTCGTCGTTACGGGACTGCAAGGCGCGTGGCTGGTTTCCAAAGTTGAACGCGATCTGGCCTTTGCAGAGAACTTCAAGAAAACATTGTTTTCAACAGTATTGGCCTGAAGCGGCCGAAGCTTTACGCGGATTAGCGTTTCCGCGCCACCAGGTGTTCCCCCTCTGCTTTATTTTGCGGCATGGCAATACGCACGTACACATTGGCCTTGACAGGCATATTATGGACGTACATAGTGAAATCGTGATCAGCGATTAGCGTTAGGAGAATCGTCAATTATGAACCGCCATTCAACGGCAGTTTGCGCCGGCAGCATCTGAGACCCGTCATGAGCAAGCACAAGCGGGCTCCGGCTGATTTTCTCAAGGAACTTCAAGATGGGCGATCCGAGGACTTTCGCCAAATACTTTCAGGAGTCGAAAGCGATGAACAGCAAGCCAATCAAGATTCCCGGGCCGGATCATCCGATAACCATCACGCCGACAAAAGGCCGGGTCACTGTCGTTGTGAGCGGTAAACGAATCGCCGATACCCGTGAGGCCTTAGCCTTGAAGGAGGCGTCCTATTCGGCCGTGCAGTACATCCCGCGCAATGACGTCGACTTGACGCAACTGAAACGGACAACGCACGAGACGTACTGTCCCTACAAGGGCGAATCCGCCTACTACAGCATTCCTTCCGGCGGAGAACGCTCCGTCAACGCGGTCTGGACTTACGAGTCTCCTTACGCTTCGGTTTCCTCGATCAAGGAATATCTCGCGTTTTACCCGGACAGGGTCGACGCAATCGAAGTCGACACCGAAGGCTGACAGGCGAGGGCATCTTCCGGCGTATCCATGTCAGCGATAACTATTATCGAAAGATATTGGATTCCACTGTAGCTCCCGCTCTTCTAGTCTCGGTGCCTGAGTTCACAAGAGAGTTTGGAGGAGCCATGTCAGAGTCAAATGTCCGATACTGTCTACCCCGCGCCCGTCGCTGGAGCGCACGCCAGCTGGCCAGCAACTCAATCAAGTATGCAGTACCCAGTCTCGTTCTAGTGGTCGCGTTGCAAAGCGCCCCAGCCATGGCGCAGGAGCAAGCGCGCTCGCAATCGGTCGAGATCTTTGGCGGCGAGACCTTCGGCGACAAGCTGACTGACACGCCGGTGTCGGGCCGCAATCCCCGCCTGAACGACGATGCACTGGCCGGCATTCGTTATAGCTACAACATTACGGACATGTGGGGCGTTCAGTTATCGAGCGGCTATAGTTGGAGTCGGGCCTCACGGGTACAATTTGGCGAGAACAAGATCGGACTCACGACCGTCGATCTCGACGGTGTGTGGAACATCACGCCTCAATTCCCGATCGTTGCCTACGTGCTCGCCGGTGCCGGTTACGCGTGGGCCAATTTGGATCGCCCCATCACGGGAGAGATCAACGGACGGCCGATCGCTCTCACCGACAGCAACGGCTTCACGGCCAATGCGGGTATCGGCGTCAAATACTATGTGAGCGGCAATCTATATGTAGATGCGCTAGCCCGCTATCGCTATCTCGATCGCCTTGTCAGCGCCTCAAATCAACACTTGAACACAACCGAGACCACTCTGGGCATCGGTTGGCGGTTTTAAGCGATAACGCCTCGGAGTGGGCGATGGGTATTGGCGACCACGTCCACTCCTTTGCAGGTGATCGATCGCTAAGGTGCGCTGCGTCTTCCCGTCTCTTGCGCGTTCTCCTTTCTAAGATCGCGATTCTCAATTGCCCCACCGCAGTCGCTGACCGGATAGAGTCGCGGGCGATCGAGCGTTGATCCTGCTACTCGCGGCGGAGCGGCGGTCCGATTCGCGATCGGGAGTGTGCCGATCGGGTCGACCGAATCGGAAGCGTTGGCATTGATGCGTGAGGCTGCATCCTCTTTGATGCGATCGACAAACCAGCGCCCCGCCGGGCCGAGGGGACTGTCGGTCAGATATATGGCCGACATGACCATGGCATGTCCCTCGGGGGGGTCATCCTCAACCTTGATCTCGACCAACTCGCCACTTGCCAGATCCGCCTCCACCATGTGCAGCGGCATGATGCCAAACCCGAAACCAGCACGCAGAAAATGGTGCTTGGCCGCGAGATCGCACAGACGCCATATTCTGGGCGACAGCAAGCCGAATCTGCCCGCACGCCACACATTCGCGTGGTCCGCGTGCACCAGCTGAATATGCTCGCAAAGGACGCTCATTGGAATCGGCGCGCGGTGGGCGGCCAGTGGGTGCCGCGGCGACACCACCTTGATCGCTCTGACGGTAAGCACCCGCTCGCGGCTGAACTGCGGCGGCGCCGGCGGAAGGGATCCCATGAGGCCTATCGCGCAGCGTCCGTCGAGTACGGGATCTGCTACGGCTTCCCACATCTCGACGTGCAGTCTCAGCGGAATCGCGGGGAATTGAACTTGGAAGGCGGCAGCAGCGCATGCCAACACCGTTACCGGAAACATCGCGTCAACGACCAGGCTAAGCTCGGTCTCAAGGCCGCTGACAAGACCTTTCGCTCGAGCCTTGAAGAGGTCGACCTCGGTAGCAACCGCGCGCGCGCGGGCGAGCAGGGCGCGTCCCTCATCGGTCAACGTCGGAACGCGGCCGCCCCGATCGAAAAGCCTTACACCAATCTGCCCTTCCAAATTGGCCAACGTCTGGCTCACCACGGATTGGGCGCGTCTCAGGCGTCGGCCCGCTGCTGAGAAGTTTCCTTCCTCGGCCGCCGCGATGAAGGTCCGTAGTTGATCCAGCGAGACGCCATCAAGCACGACTTTTCTCCTCAGCCGCGCTCAGGCACGACCTTCAGAATCTCTACTCTATCTAAGTTTGTGCTGCATCATACTACGTCCGTACATAGTGATGTCAAATCACTTATGTGAGTTGGCTCCGTGCAGGAATGCGCGATCTCGATAGTACGGAGGGCCCGCGGCGCGGTTCACGCCGGTGGCTGGGCTTCGCAATACCGGCTGCATCAAATAGTTTTCGTGCCTGCACCATGGCAGGTTGATGTTTCCTGACCCATTCGGCCACCGCAATTAGCGGCTCGCGAAGGGTGCGGCCCAGCTTCGTAAGTTGATACTCGACGCGAGGCGGGACGGTGGGAAAAACAGTGCGCGTGACAAGGCCGTCGCGTTCGAGTTCGCGCACCGTGAGCGTCAGCATGCGCTGAGAGATATTGCCAATCGTACGGCGAATCTCATTGAAGCGCATGGGGCCCCCGGCGAGCAGTTCCACGACCAGCACGGTCCACTTGTCGCCGATCCGTGCAAGAGTCTCCTGCTCGATCTGCGCGACTTTCCGATGCCGTTCTTCGATCAGCCCGCAACACCGGCCATGCCGGGTCGCGCGCCCTACAAAAACGAGGTGGTACAGAGATGGACAGCGGCTGTCGCTCAGTCCGACGGCTTCGTCTTCGTTACCCCCGAATACAACTACGGCACCTCTGCCGTCCTCAAGAACGCGATTGATTGGGTCTATCCAGAATGGAATCGCAAGGCGGCCGGCTTCGTGAGCTATGGCTCCGCCATGGGGGCGCGGGCCGTCCAGCAGCTTCGCGAATCGGCGATAGAGGTCCAGCTCGCCCCGATTCGCTCATCGGTCCACATCCCTGTCGCCACATTGTGGGCTCACTACACAGGGGGCGATGTGGAGGCGGGGCTTTCGGAGCTCGAGACGCCTGCCGGGGCGATGATCCACGATCTACTGTGGTGGACCGCTGCACTGAAAACGGCGCGAGCGGCCACGCGCTGACAGCCACCGCATTGCCGCGATTCATCTGAGCACGCATCCGCTCCAGCGATACATCGTATCTAGTTATATGGGCTACCGCGCGCGAAGCCTCGGCACTAGTCTTTCCGAACACGATATCGGTTAAGGAGTACTTGTCATGGCCAGCCTAATTCCCCACGGTGCACGCTCAACGGCAAATCAGGTTCTCGCGGGCGTGGATCTCACTAGAAAATGGATTTTGGTTACGGGATGCGATGAAGAGATCGGATTCGAGACGATGAACGCATTGGCCGCAAACGGTGCCCACGTTTTTGGACTCGCGAATTCTCTGGCCGGCGCACAAAGCGCCTGCGATCAAATCGGCCCGCGGGCAACGCCCATCGAGTGCGATCTGGCCGATCTCGATTCGGTTGCGGCAGCGGCCGAGACGATCAGAGGTCTTCAAGTTTCACTCGATGCGATCATCACCATTGCGGAGGTCCCGAGTCCACCAATGCTGCGCACGAGATATGGGGTCGAAATGCAGTTTTTTTGCAATTATGTGGGTCAGTTTTCCTTGGTGAACCAGCTGTTGGATCTGGTGCGCAACGGCACCGGGCGCATCGTTATCGTGAGCAGCAATGCGAGCGTCATGCAGGCTCCTCCAGAAGGAATCATGTTCGACAATCTCGACGGTCATCGATCTTACGATCCGATGACATTTTATGGACAATCCAAGTTCGCGTTGGCGCTGTATGCGAAGGAGCTATCGCGCCGCTTGCGCCGACGTGCCATCGCGGTGAATTCGTTCCATCCCGGGGCCACTACGGGGAAGGGTTTATTCAACGAGCTGTTCAGTCCCTTGCGGGCGGTGCGATCAATGGTGCAACAGTTCTTGAAATCGGCCGGCCAGCGGGCGGCAACAGGTGCGTTGCTTGCGGCCAGTCCCTATGTCACTGGGATTACCGGCGAGTACTGGTCGGACTGTCAAGTTGCCAAGGGGAATCCGCTTCTGAACGACATTGAACTTGCACAGCGTCTCTGGCAGGTCTCGGCGCAGATTGTTGAGCGAATAAGAAACTCAACCCGAACCAACCCCGTTTCGACACTACCCTTCACTCATGCAAGCAAACGGAGAACAGACCGAGGCGATACGTTTCACCCCGTGCGCTCTTCCAGCTGCTGGTAGTCTCTCCTGGTGGGCCCCGTATAGAGCTGGCGCGGACGGCCGATTCTCATATGTGGATCGGAGACCATTTCCTGCCAATGGGCAACCCAGCCGGCGGTGCGTGCGATCGCGAACATGACCGTGAACATGGAACGCGGAATTCCGAGGGCGCTGTAGATGATGCCCGAATAAAAATCGACATTCGGGTACAACTTGCGCGATACGAAGTAGTCATCCTTGAGCGCGATTTCCTCTAGCTTCAGAGCCAGCTCGAACAGCGGGTCATTGCCCTTACCCATCCTTTCAAGCACGCGGTAACACATGCTGCGGATGATCTTGGCACGGGGGTCGACATTTTTGTAGACGCGGTGACCAAAGCCCATCAAACGCACGCCGTCCGACTTCTCTTTGACGCGCGCCAGAAATTGGCCGATGTTTGCCGCCGAGCCGATGCCGTTCAGCATATCAAGTACCGCCTCGTTTGCGCCGCCGTGCGCAGGACCCCATAGCGCCGAAACCCCGGCGGATATTGCCGCGTAGGGATTTACCCCGGTGCTTCCCGCGAGCCGCACCGTCGAGGTGCTGGCGTTTTGCTCATGGTCCGCATGCAGAACGAACAGCAAATCGAGCGCTTCCACGGCCACCGGATCGGGGGTGTAGGGCTCGCATGGGACCGCAAAGAACATGTTGAGCATGTTGGCGCAATAAGACAGGTCGTTACGCGGATAGATAAAGGGCTGACCCAGGGAGTGCTTGTAGGCCGCAGCTGCGATGGTCGGCAGTTTGGCAATGATGCGATGGGCGAAAATCTCCCGCTGGTGAGGATCGTGGATATCGGTGGTGTCGTAATAGAAGGCGGCCATCGAGGCGACCATCGCGGAAAGCATCGCCATGGGATGCGCGTTGTGATGGAAGCCCCGAAAGAATCGCAGCAAGCGTTCGTTGACCATGGTGTGCCGGGTTATTGAATCCCGAAATACCTTGTGCTGCGCCTTGGTGGGCAACGAGCCGTTGATCAGCAGATCGGCGACTTCCAGATAGCCGGAGTGCTCTGCGAGTTGTTCAACAGGATAACCGCGGTACAAGAGCACCCCCGCATCGCCATCGATATACGTGATCTTGCTCTCGGTGCTGGCGGTGGACATGAAACCCGGGTCAAACGTGAATACCCCCAAGTCTCTGGTTAGATGCGAAATATCGAGCACGTCGGGTCCGAGGGTGCCGGACATGATGCTAAGATCAGCGGCCCTGTGGGTGACGGGATTCTTGAGTTCGTATTTCGCTGTAGCGCTCATTGGCATGGGAGCTCCGGGAGTCGGAATGAATGGATGAACCCTAGGCTAAGGCGTAAATACCCGACCTAGAAGCCTCTATCTCTCGATAGGAGCCATCGTCAACAACGATATATGCCATCGAGAAATAGAGGCTACACAGCTAGAGCGTCCGGAGCTACTCTCCGGCCATGCAACATTCATCCGCGGCGGTGCCCAGTGTTTATCCTCGCGCTCTCGCGGTAAGCGCCAATCTCAGCGACCACAGTCTCGTGCGGTGTGCCCAGTCTGGCAACGCCCAAGCCTTCGACCGGTTGGTGCTCAAGTACCGGTCCCGAATAGTAGATCTGGCAATGCGCTACACGCGCAATCGTGCCGATGCGGAAGACGCCACTCAGGAAACGTTCATCAAGGCGTACCGGGGGCTGCGGCATTTTCGATGTGACAGCGCGTTTTACACATGGCTCTACCGCATCGCCAGTAATTGCGCCAGAAATCTCTTGAAGGCACGCCGCCACGATTCATTCAAAAATGCCATCGACTTCTCGGACTTCCAGCATGCTGTCCGCCATCCAACGCGCCTGTGGGATATGGAAACGCCGGAGGAACTGGCGCTTACGGCAGACATCCGCGGGATGGCGAACGCCGCTCTCGAGGGCCTGTCCGAGGAGCATCGCACTGCAATCAAATTGCGCGAAATCGATGGGTTGAGTTATCAGCAGATCGCTTCGGCGATGTCCATCCCGATCGGCACGGTACGTTCACGTGTTTTCAGGGCGCGCGACATCATCGATCATAAGTTGCGTCGCGTTCATGACGGCGGTCTGGGTCGCCATACGCCGCATCGTCCGCGTCATGCGTGACCTGAGCGCTGCTGCGATCTCACGCGGTCCGCGCCGGCTGTTCGCTGTCGTCGATTTGCGAGGATAGTCTCTCTGAATGCAACTTGCGCATCATCCTCTCCGTTCTGCGCTGATTCGCTCTAAGCTCCCGGAGAAGCGCGTACTCGCTTCTGAAGCAAGCGGCCGCCATTCCAATGCCGCATACGATTAGGCCGAATAAAATGTCGTCGACGTTCATAGATTGTGCACGACTCACCCCAATGCTCCACTGCACTTAAGAGTATTACGGGTATACGCACCGTCGATAGCCTGTTTTTTTAGATAGGATGTATCGACTCGACGGATACATCTGTACTGCTCAAACGAAGGTCAATCTCAGTGGACGTGCGTGATGTGCCGTGACCGAAGAGACCGCGGCGCTTGATGGCATTTGCAACTGTCCTGGGGACCATGTTTTCCCATTGGAGATCATGGTCTCGGATTTTTTTCAGCGCATCCCGGGAGAATATACCGAGAATGTTCGCGTCGAATCCGACTATGTTGTCGATGAAATGATTTTCAAGTAGATGCGCATAAAGGCTTGCGAGGTGATCGACAACCCTGGCGTTCTTAGCGGTGATCAGGACATGCGGCGCGGTTGATTGTGCTGCCGTGACAGCCCGTTTGGACTCCGCGATGTATCGGACGTAGGCCTCGCCGCTCATGGGATAGACGTATAGTTTGACTGCGTTCCTGAAAAGGCGCCCAAACGATTCCAGGATGCCGCCCTCGAGACTGTCGTAGTACTTCTCATTGAATATTTCCAGCAGATTATTGATTCCAATGGCGACACCAATCATTTCCTTGGTGTAGCGTCGGAAATATGAGGTGAGCCGGTAGTACTCTGAATAGTTCGAGATGAGAACTGTAAAGCCAATGTCGGCCAGCAGGTCCACCCTCGATAGAAAATCGCGTGCATCGAGCGCGCCTTCGGAGAGCAAGTTGTTCATGGTGATTTCCATGAGTACGACCACCTCCTTGCCCTTCACCGGCGGCTCCTGCACAAATTGCGCCGTGGCACAGGCGATCATGTCGACATTCACATGCGTAACCGGCCGAAAACTGCCCCTTTCAACGAGAATCGCCTTCTTGTGCAAGATCTCTGAAGGCTGGAGGACTTCGCCTTGAGGCCCGAACATGACCGCGTTGGTGAGCTTGCATTCCACGAGGTGAAGCGCCATGAGACGATTGTCGACCGTCTCGAAGCAGTGCCCCGAAAAGTGCAGCATATCGGCCTCAATTCTGTCTGTACCGAGGTTGTCGTGCAGCGACTCGATCAATTGCCTTGGATCTCCGCGAAGATAGAGGGCACCGTAGATCAGATTGACCCCAACGATGCCGAGTGCCTGCTGCTGCAGGACGGTATCCTTGTCCCACATGCGGACATGGAGGACAATTTCGCTCGGCTCGCTCAACGGGGCAGCCTGAAACCGGATGCCCAACCAACCGTGCGCGTCGTTGCTTCCCTGGTGGTTGCCGGTGGCAACCGTGTCTGCGAAGACGAAGAAATTCGTTCGGTCGGCGCGAATTGCGGATAGGCGCTCGACGAGAAGCCCATATTCGTGTTCCAGCATCAGATTTAAGCGCTCACGACACACATATCGTGGGGATTTCCCATAGATTGCGTCGCTGAAGACCATGTCGTACGCGGAAATGGACTTGGCAATTGTCCCCGATGCACCGCCCGCGTGAAAGAATTCGCGTGCGACCTCCTGGCCCGCCCCGATCTCTGCGAAAGTCCCGTATACAGGCGCGTCGAAATTTATTCGGCGCGCCTTCTGTGTTGTCGTGAGAAGTTCCTTTTTCGCTTCCACGCTCATTGCGTTGAACGACATTGATGGTCAGAGGCGAAATTCGGCGCGCTTTTCTTCGGCCATGGCCCGTTCCACAGCTTCGATTTCGTTTTGCACCCGCACAAGGTCATCGCCGTTGAGCTCACTGGTAACAGTGGCCTTAATACCCTCGACAAGGGCGCGGCGTCGCCGGATGAGCTGGTCACGTAGTACTGACAGCTTTTGGCTCTCGGTCATCGGTATCTCCTAAGTGAATGGCAGTTCGGCGAGGTTAGTAGCCGCGGAGGTGGTTCGGAAGCCGATATTTCTCGATGGCTTCCATCGTCTAAACCGATCCAAAGCTGGCCGGCGGGCCAAGACCATCCATCGATAGAATCGATAGGCGCCATCGAAATATATGGGCTTTCGCGTTAACCTCAGATGACTTAAATTATCACGGGTTTTGTTCCAGATTCGGGAGGCCGTTGTACTGGTGCCCACAGGCCTAACTTGCTAGCCTATATACCGCGCGCAGGGTTATAGGCGGGGTAGATATATGCTCGACGGCGTATCACTGGATCAACTGCGCACTTTCATAGCTGCCGCGGACGAGGG
>Ga0193753_10000465_pt1 | contig 40164 bp, 47 predicted proteins | sample H1c2metaG_FD_144925 | JGI IMG/M metagenome (GOLD analysis project Ga0193753, IMG submission 144925) | Soil microbial communities from a riparian zone of the East river system, Colorado, United States - H1c2 | ecosystem: Environmental > Terrestrial > Soil > Riparian zone | place: USA: East...
ATTTTCTTACGGGTCCTGGTGTAAAACTTTGTTTTGCTATCTGGAATCTCGCTATGGAACATTTTGGAGATAAAGGTTTTACTCCGATCATCGCTCCATCTATTGTCCGTAAGATCAATCTCTACGGTACAGGGCATCTTCCGGGCGATATGGAAGACTTTTATGTGACACAAGATGGTGATGTTCTTTCAGGTACTGCAGAAGTTCCTATGATGGGTATGCACGCAGAAGAGATCCTTACGGTAAATGAATTACCAAAAAAGTATCTTGGTTTTTCACCGTGTTATCGTCGAGAAGCTGGGGCGCATGGCAAAGATGTTCGCGGACTCATCCGGGTGCACGAGTTTTACAAATTTGAGCAGCTTATCCTTTCGGAAGCCAATCATGAGACTTCAGTGAGGTTCCATGAGGAACTCAATCGAAACACAGAAGAGTTTATAGAGATGCTCGGTATCCCGTATCACACCGTTATAAATTGCGGAGGAGATCTCGGTTTGGGCCAGGTCAAAAAATACGACATAGAACTCTGGGTACCAAAAGAGAATACCTACCGAGAGATTTCATCTGCGTCTTACTTCCACGATTTTCAGACGAGACGTCTCAATATTCGCTATCGTGATGCCGAAGGCACCGTGCGGTACGCTCATTCCCTGAATTCTACTGCTATCCCGACTCCGCGTATACTTGTTTCTCTTGTAGAAAATTATCAGCAAGCAGATGGTTCTATTAAGTTACCACCGGCACTTGCGAAGTATTATGGGGCGGACCTTATACCTAAATCAGTACAATAGTAAGATGGTAAGACGGTCATTATCCAGACAGTCCGATACATTTGCCAGACGTAAACGTCAGAAGACTATTTTGCTGTGGAGCGTATCCGTGATGGTGCTGTTCGGTGGATTGTGGGGTCTTTCATATGTATCTCGTCTTCCATTCTTCAATATAAAAGTAGTAGAAGTCATCGGTGCCGATGTGGATATCGCAGCATCCCTTCGCGCGGCTTCGAGCGAGGTTCTGGAAGGGGACTATGTATATCTTTTTCCAAAATCAAATGTATTTTTGTATCCACGAGGACAGGTGGCACGAGTTGTTGAGGAAGCATCTCCACGTGTAAAAAGTGTAGAGGTAAAAAGAAATTCATGGAACTCACTTCTTGTGACAGTCAAAGAAAAAGAGCCAGCAGCTCTGGTGTGTGCAACATTCCCCGACTTTGATGAGGGCGCTCTTTCATTTAATGAAAATGGCGAATGCCTTTTTGCTGATGACAGAGGCTTATTGTATGAGGAGGCTCCATCTATTGCAGGAACCCTCTATGATCGATACTATATTCCAAAAATCGCAGATCTTGGCACGAGCACACATGCGCGTATCGGACTCTACGCCACCAGTACAAAAGAATTTATTGCATTAGAAGAGTTTTACGCGGGTCTCCGCAAAAATAAACTGGAGGTCCAAGCTATCTTGATTAAGGAGGGAGGGGAATACGAAGCCTACATACAAGATCCCGAAAGAAAGGCTACAGTGGTGGTATATTTTAATAACGCACGCTCTCTCTCTGTGCAGCTTACAAATCTGGTATTATTCTGGAGTCACGCTCTCGAAGAAGGGCGACTGGCAAAGAAGCTTCCAAGGTACGAATCTATTGACGTTCGCTATGGTGCCAATGTTTTTTTCAGGGAAAGTAAAGATACCCTCTAGAGCTCATCCGACCGCACATTACCTTATATATGAAACAATTCTTCTCCATTGTGTTTGGCGGACTACTTGCTATTGCAGTGGGTATCGGTATTGCCTATGGAGGATCACTTGTATGGAAAGAAGTGCGGCCGCACCTTTCTTGGTTCAAAAAAACGTATCTTACTGTGGCGCAAGCTATCACTCCTACTGACGGGACTTCTATTTCAGGATTCTCTAGAACTGTTCGGTATTCTGCATCTGAAGAAGAAGAGATCTTGGATGTGGCGTCGCGATCCAAGGCGCCGAGCTTGTTTGAAGGTATTTCGGCAAGTGGGTATATCATACGTAACATCACTCGCGGGGTTACCATAGATGAACGAAGCGCAGATCGAACTTTACCCATTGCGTCACTTACGAAACTCATCACGGCCGTAGTTGCTCAAAGAAGTATAGATCCTGAGGAGCGAGTGATTATTACCCGCTCTATCATGTCTACGTATGGGAATACTGCTCAGTTTAAAATAGGGGAAACATTTCCGGCAAAAGATCTGTACTACCCACTTCTTATGGTTTCAAGTAATGATGCGGCAGAAGCGCTTGCTCAGGCGCACGGTCGTCAAAAGTTTATTGAGGAGATGAATGAGCTCGCCCAATCTATCGGAGCATATCGTACCTATTTTGATGATCCGTCAGGACTCTCTCCTCACAATATTTCGACGGCTTGGGACATGGTACTTATACTGGAGTGGGTACGCACCCATTATCCTGATGTGATCGCCATCACTACCGAAAAGACTCGTGTTGTACGTGCACATACCTGGATCAATCCTACACATTTTCTTAATTGGTCTACATACATCGGTGGTAAAAATGGGTACATTCCTGAAGCGGCTCTCACGGGGGCGTCACTTTTTAGACTGGGCCCCAATAAGGATATATATGCCGTAGTAGTTTTGGGTAGCGATTCGCGTGATGGAGATGTTATCAAGTTATTGGAGAAAGTTAATTAAAAAAATCCCCAACTACCTGTCTATATGTTAGAGTGACTCGACCTATGTTTGAAAAAAACCCTTCCAATAAGCCCTTACTCGATCACATACCCCTAGGTTTTTGGCCAACCCTCCCCCGTCCTCTTTTTGTGCTGGCTCCCATGGCCAATGTTACCGACTCCGTTTTTCGTAAACTTATAGCCAAATACGGCAAACCTCACGTGATGTGGACTGAGTTTGTCTCGGCAGATGGACTGATGTCACCTGGTCGTGAAAAACTTTTACACAATCTTGCGTTTTCAAAATCCGAGCGTCCGATAGTGGCGCAACTTTTTACTGGTCACCCCGAACAGATGAGAGGTGCCGCGAAGCTTGTGAAGGAACTTGGCTTCGATGGGCTCGATATCAATATGGGCTGTCCCGATAGTTCAGTTGAGAAACAGGGTGGTGGTGCAGCGCATATAAGAAATCCTGAAGTAGCCTTGGAAGTGATTGAGGCTGCTCGTGAGGGCGCATTTCCATTACCCGTCACGGTGAAGACGCGTATCGGTTACAACAAGGTTGAATTTGATTGGCTACGCACACTTCTTGGATTGAAGTTACCCGCCCTAACCGTGCATCTCCGTACACGTAAGGAGATGTCAGATGTTCCAGCTCATTGGGAACTGATGCCGGAAATAATTAAATTGAGAAATGAAATTAGTCCCGAAACATTGATTATCGGCAATGGAGATGTGTACACAGTCGAGGAAGCCGCTCAAAAAGTAAAAGAAACTGGATGCGACGGAGTGATGATCGGTCGAGGAATATTTGGTTCGCCATGGTTGTTTGAAGGGGTAAGCAAGGAGGGAAGGAGCAAAAATGCTACCGAGAAGACGCCGGAAGAGCGGCTCACGGTTATGGTTGAGCACGCCAAACTCTATGAGAAGACATTCAAGGGAATAAAAAACTTCGCTGTTATGAAGAAACATTTCAAAGCTTATGTCTCAGGTTGGGATGGTGCCAAGGAATTGCGCGTGCTACTTATGGAAACTGAGAATGCGAAACAGGTAGCGAAGATTATAAAGGAGTATTTGAAACAAGGGCTGAATTGAAAAGAGGACAATGAAGTGTCTTGATTTTAGCCCTAGCTTTTTTAAAAAGGCGGGAGTAGACTTATAGTGTTCCCAAATAACCCCTACAGCTCACTATGGCTTGGTTTCCGGGTAGTCTGCCAAACATCGATGCTGAGTTTTGAGAGCTGTGGGGAATTTAACCAAAGGAGAAAGAGTATGATCGATAATTCCTGTTTCGTCGAGATCGAGATGTAAATCTGAGAATCGCGCAGCGACTCAGACACCCGACCCCGCCAGCACTTGTTGGTGGGGCGGTCTTTTTTCTTGCGTACCGAGTGAGCGGCCTGTAAACTGTAGCCATGCCAGTTTTATATAGAACATATCGTCCCCAAAAATGGACTGAAGTGATGGGGCAGGATCCTATAGTTACTGCACTCAAAGACGCCATCACCAACAAGCGCATTGCCCACGCGTACCTCTTTTCGGGTAGTCGCGGCACAGGAAAGACCAGTGTTGCCCGCATTTTTGCCAAGTCTGTCGGTACTGCCGATGACGATGTCTACGAGATAGATGCGGCCTCCAATCGTGGTATTGATGACATTCGTCAGATCCGTGAACATGTTTCTGTCCTGCCTTTTTCTTCTCCATTCAAGGTCTATATCATCGATGAGGTTCACATGCTCTCCAAGGATGCGTGGAATGCGCTCCTCAAGACTCTCGAGGAACCGCCCAGTCATGTTATTTTTATTCTGGCTACTACCGAGCTCGACAAGGTTCCCGATACGATCATCTCGCGTTGTCAGACATTTTCATTTCGCAAACCGTCTCGTGAAATTCTCCGGACCGAGATTCTCCGTGTAGCAAAAAAGGAAGGAGCCCAGCTCGATGCTGGTGCGGCAGACCTGATCGCACTTCTTGGTGATGGATCATTCCGTGATGCTCTCGGCATGCTCGAGAAGGTCCTCTCTACTTCCAAGGACAAGAAACTCACTCGTGAAGAAGTCGAAGCCATCACCGGTGCTCCTCGTGCCGGACTGGTCAATCAGTTTGTGGAAAGTTTTATTGCCAAAAATGCTGACAAAGCCCTGGCTGCAGTAAATGAAGCAGAGAAAGGGGGAATTTCAATGAATGTGTTTGTCACTTTGATTCTGGAAAAATTGAGATTCATTCTTCTGGTTCAACATTCTCCCGCATCGCAGTCTTCTGTAAAGGAACGAGTCTCTCCGGATGACTGGTTATTTATAGAGGGGGAAGCAAAGAAGAAGACGTCAGGTGCAGGACTCTCACCGCTCATGCTTGCTGCCATCCTCGAGGCTGCAGAGGGTATCGGGAGGGCACGAATAGAGGCGTTGCCGCTAGAACTTGCGGTTGTGAAGGTGTGCGGGTAGTATAGGGATCAGTACAGCTTATGAAAAAGAAAATACGTTCGTCTTTTGTGGCCGGCTCGATTGGAGGCACTTTTGTTCTGTTGGGCTGGTTAGTGTGGGCTTGGTCCCATGATCTTTCCCTTAAACCTGTTCTCATTCGTCACGGTTTTGACCCGCTTGCACTCTCATTACTTATTCTTGGTTTCCGGGTTGCTTGGAACATTGAGTACGAGAAGCGGGACTATCTTCGAATGCTAGTCCTGGATACCGCATGGTTTGTGGGCGCCTTCAGCTTTGCTGTTGGCATAGGAGCTTTGTTCCTTGAAGGAGCAATAGCTATGGTTATTCCACCAGTGGCCATTGTGGGACTTCTCGGAATAGGGTTTCTTGTGCTTGCGGTATTGGGCTTGCTCGCGCACTTCCTCATGTTCGTGGTGAGAGTACCAAAATATATTCGTCGTGCCGCTCACAGATGAAGCGGCATTTTTCTTTTTTGATTTTAACCTGTTTCCGCGCTAGTATTTCGATGTTATCCATTGCGGGGTCGTCTAATGGTAGGACAGCAGCCTTTGAAGCTGTATATGAAGGTCCGATTCCTTCCCCCGCAGCAATGAAAAATCATTCTTATTCCGATATTGTTTCTACTCTAGCTCTTCTTGCGGCGTTGTCTGCTCTAACATGGAATATAGTAAGAGATTATCTTGCCGATAAGATGGCCGTTAAACTCTCTGTAGCCTTCGGAGAAATCGGGAGTATTCGTAATTCAAACACAGCTCTCTTCGCTGATGCCGGTAGTTTGTTACCCCAGCATAAATTTGATAACCCCGGAATGTTTGTGAGCATAGTAAATGCAGGGCGGAAACCTATTGGAGTGCATAGTGTGGGAGGTGAATTTAAAAACGGAGAGCATTTTTCCATTGCTGTCGCTGGTTTACACAAGGTACTTAACCCCTATGAGGTTTTTTCGACGACCTCTTCTGTCAAACCCGATTTTGTTCAAAGTATTTCAAAAGGTCAAATAAAAAATATTTGGGCCACCGATACGACTGATAAGAAATGGTTCTTATCAAGAAAAGGATGGAAGCGGTTAAGAAAGACTGCCCAATTTATTCAAGATGGTAAACACAACTAAAACATTCTAGGAACGGTACTTTTTTGTAGTGATAAGTTCGAACATCCTTTGTGTCTGGTGCTGCGAATTAACGAAAACCTTCTCACTCATTCCATCCCGGATACGCCGTTAACTGTCCGCGCGCAGCACCTTCAGGGTATCTGGTTGTATGGATGTTCACGTATACATCACCAGTTAGCATTGCTCAGGCCAGATCGGGGACACTGAAGATGGAGTAACCGATTACAGATTCGCAGTCCCTTCCACTCTGAAGAATGTCTTCATGGGTAATATATTTTCTTCCAATTTCTCCATACCATTTTCCCGTACTGTTTATTGGATTGGTGATGAGATCAACTATGGCTGGGCCATTTTCTCCAGGTGACCCACAATGAAAATGAGCATCAACAACGGGTTCTTCACTAAATACGGATAGCCAGTAATTCATGGCAGTACCTTCATTGGCAAACCAGGCACCCGCATGAGCGGTGGCAAGAGCAGGCGTGGCATCATGTACTTCTTCAGCTGCAGTCAATTCAGTTTCGAATAGATACCCGTGCCAAAACTCCTCTTCGTCCGGCAGTGGCGACGCTATTCCAGAAACACTTTTCCAAGACCCAGTCCTTCCACCAGCCTCTTTATCTGCCCAGGTTCCACTCATCGTTCCATCGGGAGCAACTGAACCGTCTACATACAAGATAGCGCCTGGCGTCACCACCCCGCTACTGTCGATGTATTTTCCTGAAAATGTAAATGTGTTTCCTGACACAGAACCAAAGTACAGTTGCCATGCACCTCCGGCAGGGTGCCCACCATCGCCCGTGAGATTGCCATCGCTGTCTTGCCTAAGAGTTATGCCGTGGTTATATGACGTACCATTGTATTCCCAGGAAATATTCCAGGATCCACCTATATCCCATTCTGGAGCATCTGGCGTATCGGCGTGTGCGGGTAATGAGAAGATGATGAAGGAAAAGGAGAGCACTGTTATCGTAATACCAAGGCGTTTTATTTTTAGCATTGTATGTGTGATGGTTAGTTAATAAATTCAAAATATAAATCTACTTAATATTTGGTGACGGTCAGTTGTGGGTTTTCTTACTATGGTTCAGTAATGCATAAAAAACTCCGTTCAGAAAACGGCCATAATTGGAATTATGGGACTTTGAGTTTACTCTTTATACTCCAAAATATCTGCAGGCTGACATTCGAGCGCCTTACATATTGCTTCAAGGGTAGAGAAGCGGACCGCTTTGGCTTTTCCATTTTTCAAGATAGAAAGGTTGGCCATGGTGATGCCGACTTTTTCGGAAAGTTCAGTGACGCTCATCTTGCGCTTGGCGAGCATGACGTCGATGGTGGTGATGATGGGCATGATGGTATGTTAGACGGTTAATTCATTTTCTGACTTCATCTCTATGGCGTTTTGCAAAAGCTTTTGGAGCACTGCCGCAAAGACTGCAACCACGATGGGAGTGCAGGCAATGGCAAACCCTATTACCATAAGACCGGGAGCATCATCTGCCTCTGCGATGGGGATCAAGAGAGGTACACCTGCAAGATATAAAACAGCGATAGTGGTGGCACAGCGCTTTATATTTCGGAGTGCATTCACAGACAAATCCGAGAAAGCGTTTTTCTTGTCGATATAGCTCAATAGTTTGAGCGTTTGCCAGAGTGCAATAAAGAAAGGTACAGCGGTGAGGTACATACCCATCATAATCAGAAAGATTGCACGGCCAGCCGTAGGGTATTCCTCTGACCCGCCTTTCCACATTGACGGTAAAGCAAATATACACAAGGCCAGCACGACTAGCCCCATAACGACGATGGTTGCCCTTAGGAAAATTGTAGATCCTCTTTTCATAAAATGATTGTTTTTGATTGGTTCGTAACCCGACCAAAGCAATCTAGCATACTATTTATCGTTTTGCAATAAAAATGTATTGTAATACGATCTTTGACTGTTTGAAGCGAGATATATCGAACTATAGTTTTTGAACACTGGTAACTCCAATAATTCCAACAATGTTGTATTTTTGCATGGAGTTGCTGCTCAGTTGATCAATAGGTGTGAGTATCCCTTCGACACGTACTCGGGTTCCTGTGGGGTAATCAGTTGGGCCGCCTGAAAGCAGATTGAGGTCAAGGCCGTAATGGTTACCTGTGCCTGTCTCGGCAATCCCAAATGCACATTCCAGAGTCTGGGGACCACTGGTATCTTTGTGGGGGAGACATTCCCACATGCCGGTTATGGTAGTGCGCTGCGGCAGAGTGCTATATGCACCCTTTTGAGCCGAGGTGATGAGCCATGTTCCACTTCTATTTTCGAGAGTGAGCGTGATCGGATATACAGCGGCCGGTTGTGTCGTGGTGCCAGCGCTTGTGACTTCGATAACATTTGCTTCTACCTTAACAGAGTCCTCATCGCTCATACTTACCTCAACAATGTCGATGCGATCCGGCCAGGGACTGGATACATTTCTTCCCAAAGCATCGCTGGGATTGCTTTGCCATGCAGAGATGAGTTCGGGTGCCACATATGGTCCGTACTCGGTCTGGATCTGAGCTGCTACGGTTGATGTAGCAAGCAGAGATACATTTTTGAGCTTGGTCCCAAATGCAGTGACTTGGGCGCGTACAGCAGCATTAACTTCTGCCGAAACTGACGGGGTGGGTGTGGGCGAAGTTTGCGGTCCCTTATTTACATACACAATTCCTGCGATAATAATGATAATAACTATGATAACTACGAAAAATGAAGTTTTGTTCATATGCACTATGACGATAAAGATAGCTTTTAATTACAGAGATACTAGCATGTAAAAGAGTAGTTGCCACAATGCTATGAAATGCGCGCAGGAGAAATTAAGGCTGGTTCATTTGAGTTGAAACAACCAACTCATCAGCATCTATGTAACTGCCTTGAACATCATTGAGTACTGCATGTTCCGTCTTACCACTCAGTCTGATACTTGAACCTTGCTTTGCAGTTGCAACAATCTCGGGAGCTTCGATGTGCACGCGCATATGTGAATCTTGACTGGCTGAGATAGACACTGAAGTAGAACTTACCCACGTATCTGCATAAAAACCGGAATCTTCCTTGATGTTGACTGATTTCAAGTTCGGCACAGTGACGAGCGCTTCTACCTCGTCTTGTCCACAGAGGAGACATGAATTTTGTACAGGCGTATGTTCTATGAAGAGCGATTGACCATCGATAGAAGTAGAAACGGATTCTATGCCAGCCGCCTGTCCACTAAGTGAAATACTTGCTTCAGATCCTTGAATATAGGTGACACGTATATCGTCAGATATCTCGAGAGTGTCGATCGTAACCGGCAGTGCCATCTCAATTGTTTTGGTCTCGTAAAGTGCCAGTACGTGCGGGTTGGTGCGAACTTTTTCAGCGATAGTGAAGCCTGCGACAACTGTACTTGCGATAGCTACACACCAGAGAATGAACAACGTTGCTCCCATAACCGTACCAAGGAGGAACTTCTTTCGGAGAATACTCATAGCAAGAATGAATACCACTATGCAGGGAATAAAGAGAGTGATATAGGCGGAGACGATGGCAAAGTAAAAGAGCGCAGGAGAAATAGTCTCTGCCAAAGGGAAACCGACATAGGTACTGCCGTTTGTGAGGATGAGCGGGGCAATGACAGAGAGAGCAACCATGCCGGCAGTTGCTGCAACTGCTGCAATAACGCCGGCAATGATCCGTACAATAGGTGCGATATATTTTATAATAAAGTCCACTACTTTTTTGAGTACTGCGAAAGGCAGGGAGAGGATGTGCATGATCTTAGAGCCGTGCATCTTACGTATCTCTTCTGCTTTCTCTTTCACATTTTTGCTAATAGTGTCGATTGTAACCGGGCTACCTTCCATCTCAAGTTTCTGTGAAGCAGTTGCGGCCTTGGGGATGGCGATCATAAGGATGATGTAGAGGATGATGCCAATACCTTGAGTAAATAGAGTGAGTAGGACAAAGATGATACGGATCCACAGAGGATCTGTACCGATATAGGCTGCGATACCGGAGCATACACCGGCGATGATTTGCTTCGAGGGATCTCGGTAGAGTTTTTTGTTGGTCCTGACGTCTGCAGATGTTGTACCAGGATGTTCTTTGGTAGGGTCAAAATCCTCTACCTTACCCATGGTAGCAATGACAGAGTCTACTTCCTTGGTGGTGATGATCTTTGTGCCCATCTCCGAGAATTGCTCTGCGATCCGATTTTCGATATCAGAGATGATATCGTCGCCACCCGAAGCGGCCTTGAAATGAGTGCGTATCGAGCTCAGGTAGGTATCGAGAATAGCATATGCATCTTCTTCGATAGTGAACAGTGTCTCTGCTATGCTTATATGTAATGCTTTTTTCATGATTGTTACATTAGGGTGGTAATGGATTCGACGAGGGACTTCCAGGTGGCTTTGAGTTGGTGTAGGTTTTCTTTGCCAAGCGTCGTCAGAGTAAAGTATTTGCGTGGCGGTCCAGACCGCGACTCTTCCCAGGTATAGTCGAGAAGCTTCTCGCTCTTCAGTCGTGAGAGCAGGGGATAGAGGGTACCTTCTACTACTATGAGGTCTGCGCTCTTGAGTTCGGTCAAAATATCCGTGGCATAGACTTTGCCGCGTGAAATAATAAGGAGGACGCAATACTCAAGCATCCCTTTGCGCATAGCTGATTTTGTTTCTTCGATGGCTGTTTGTTTCATAGTAATGAGGGGAACCTCTCCAGTATTGCACATAGTAGTATGTCTGGCAAGGTACTATGTGGATAATTGATGAGCACAGAACAAAAAAGCCGAAGAGGTTAGTCCTTCGGCGGATAAAAAATGTTTTAGATGTTACAGGCTCAAATTCCAAAAAACAGGTTCTTGCGTGCCGTTTTGCGCCAGACGATATCCGTCTAGTGGAGAAAAATCGGAGCCGAGCAATTCATATTTGCCTTGCTTCAATTCCACGTATCCTTCTCTCACTCTCACCAGATGCCATCGGGGAGAAAAGCCCGTCTCACGCACCGTCTGGGAGTTGAGAGTTTGTAGCCGTTCAAGAGTTACTAAATTGCTGTCGTTTGTGATGCATACCAATGACGCAACTTCTTTCGAGACGCGATCGAATCTGATACCGGATTGGCTGACCAGGATTTGCATCTTGTCCCACCGAGCGTTTGTGTCACTTGCCTTTCTGTACTTGACTACCACGAGCGTGATCCCTACTACGCAAAGGGAGATAAGGAGTATTCTGCCGCATATTAACGCATATTTATTCATATTCTTCCTGTGTTCAGTCTTCCTTTACAGACTATTCCTGGAGAAGGTCTTTGTCAATCGCCTACTATACTAAAAGAACATTCATATTACATATGTGAAAACCCCGGTAATCCGGAGTTTTCACGAGTTCTTTGCGACCCAGAGCCCCCTCTCTACGCGTGGCTATGAGTCATATCTTCTCGTCTCATCATGCTGTTGTGCTGTAAGGCACCCCAGAGGCCTAAAACAGCAACAACTATACCCGTGACGATCACATTGGTGACGAGGGCATCTAGACTAAAGCCGACGAAAGCTGAGACTATAAGCCACAATCCTGCGATGAAATTTATCCATTGTTGCCACATATATGTATAGTTGGTGAATAATAATACGACCTTTGTTATATGTGACGTACTAGAGATGCTTTATTTACTTCTGCAGCTTACATATGACTTATATTTCACATGTAAGCTCTTATGCTAAAATAACCTCTATGTTTCCAAACGTAAGCCCTAAAAACACTCGTTCAAATGGTTGCAAAAGTGGTGAATAATTAAGAGTCATACTATGTTAACTAAAGAACAAAAAGAATGGGTAGAAGCTCGTTCAGATAAACCGATATTCGTAGTTCCTTACGATCTTCGGGCAGGTGAATTGTACGAAAAGGTTAAGAAAAAGATACAAAATCTCTTAGGAACCGAAACCGTCATTGAACATTCTGGTGCAAGTAGTCTGGGTATTTCCGGACAAGATGAGATTGATGTTTCGGTTGTCATCCGTAAAGATCAGTTTGCTCTATATATTTCCAAGCTTGAAAAGGAATTTGGTCCAGTAAAGTCACACTATCCCGATAGGGCACGGTTTGAGGTGAAGGAAGAAGGAAAGAAGATCGATCTCAAGATAGTAGATGTAAATCATCCCAATTATATACAGGGAAAAATATTTGAAGGATATTTGAGAAAACATCCAGAGGATCTGGAGCGGTATAGGGTTTTGAAGGAGACGAGCAGTGGACTCTCGGTCAAAGAATATTATCGAAAAAAGATTGAGTTTATCAATGAGATTTTGAGTAGGGCGGGAATGTTGAATGATAATCTCTAAATGCTATGAAAAAGAACATCCTCATAACCGGTAAACCTAAAATAGGAAAATCAACTCTTTTGCGTAAGATTGCTTCTACCATCCCTCACAAAGTGGGGTTTGTGACACAGGAGATGCGAGGGGACATTGGTCGTGTTGGTTTTGAGATAGAGGCACATACGGGAAGCAAAATCACACTTGCACACATTGAAGGTGTCACTCTTCATAAGGTATCCAAATATTTTGTTCATATAGAAAAACTAGAGTCCATCCTTCCAGAGGTTTCTAATTTCAAAAAAGAAGACACACTATATATAGACGAGATAGGGGAGATGCAGTTATTCTCGTCAGCCTTTAAAGAGTTAGTTTTAAATTATTTGAATTCAGAGAATCGATGCGTTGCAACCTTTTCGTCGGTTTTTGAGGACGATTTTATACATCAAATAAAAGGACGCGATGATGTCAAGATTTTTGAATTGACTGAAGGTAATAGAGAAGAGGTGGAAAATCTTATCAAACATCACTTGACGACGCCCCTCCAAAGGTCATTGAAGAATTAGAAAAATTGTCAGATGAAGTTAAGGATAGTAATTTTAGCAGATACATTAAAGATATAATTGGTTTTTTCAAAAAATAGAGCAACATAAATACATAAAGTTAATAGGAGATTAAAATAATAGTCCACACGAGAAGGTGTCACTCTTCATAAAGTCTCTTATATAGATGTTCGACTAATTAAAAAGCACCCCCTGTGGAGTGCTGTGTTTGCGATCGGTAATCTTATTTGCCCATGCGTTCAAGTTGCCTTTGGGCTGCGCCAGAATAAAATACATTACCGACCAAGGCTTGAAGTTTGGGAATATCTGCTTCGCTCCAACGTAGAAAAGAGATATTGATGGGGACGCTCGGACGTCCGCTGTAGCGAAATTCGGTGTAGGCGGTATCGGGTAAGTAGATGTAACCCTCTTCGGCCAAGAGTCGGACCGCGACAGATCTCTTGGCGAGCTCTGCGAGGTAAGCCAAGGTGTAGACCTGGTGCAAACTTTCGCTTGCCCAGCTGGGACCCCAGTTTTCGTAGTCCCACGGAACTCCACGGTACCAAGTGATGGCTACCATCTCGGCATACTGCGCGGCTACTTCTGGTGGGTAGTCTTCAAAAACCTGAAACAGATCGGCATTATTCAATGCTTTTCGCGCCCAAATTTGGCGGACCTTTTGCCTAACTGCTTTTCCGCTGCCTTTCACCAGACTCACAAGCTCTCTGTCAGTGATGAAGATATACACCGGAGTTTGCACGGTCGCATCGAGAAGCGAAAGGATCTTGCCTTCTCGGACATCAGAAGCTCCCGCCACTTGTTTCTTGAGCTTGCTTGAATTCAAACTACTCACCAGTCGTTTCTTCAATCCGTCATATTCTCCCTGTAAGGCAGCAACTCGCCCTTCGTCGAGGATAGTTGTAAGCAGAGGTCCCGTAGTCGACGGAGTATAGGTTTTTTGCTTCCTGTACTCTTTGATGTGTTCGATCATTTCGGATGTCACTGCGGCCTTACAGTAGGTGAGAGAACTGAATGTAAATGCTCCGATAAGCGTCCATATGGCAATGAACTTATTCATGAATTGTCTCCTTGTGTAGCCCTCCCACGGAATTGTGGTTAGGCTCTGTTTTGCATACTACTGTAGGGTGCTATAAAGATCAATTGATATTCCATTCATCCATATCTATGCCACAACCATGCAAGGATACTTGATCCTAGAAAGGTGGTATACTTTTTCTATGACAAAGAAAATAATCATCGCCTTTATTGCAATTATCATTATTATTGTTGCGATCGTGCAGTTTACGAAGCCTGTAACAACTTCTGCACCAAATTCAAAGCTACCAGAGGGTAGTGTACCAGCAGGGGATCCAGCACTGCTTGTTGGTCCAACGTGGGTATGGGAAAAGACGATCATGGCTACAAGTACACCCTTCACTCCCAACAAGGTTGGTGTATTTACACTGACATTTACTGCCGACGGTCGGGCTTCAGGAACTACTGACTGCAACGGCGTAAGTGGCACGTACACAGTGGGCTCTGACGGGATCATTACTTTTGGTCCACTTGCTATGACCAAGATGTTTTGCGAGGGTTCAGAAGAAGCGGTGTTTGCAGACGGTATCTCGAGCGTAAAGAGTTATATGCTCGGCGCTGACGGAAGTCTTACACTGGCTCTCGATGCGGACAAAGGTTCTATGATCTTCAAGAAAAAATAGGTTCTGAAGGGGGGTATGGATTATTTAGAAGGAGGCGGACTTATTCTTGGAGTATATCTTTGATACGCCTGGTTTCATAAGAAGTAGAAATGGGGTATTATTTAGATATGAAACATAAAAACCTTCCTCTTCTCGTCGGAATAGCACTTCCGGTTATTTTCATTATTATAATGGTGATCATTATATTTACTCCCGCACTTTTCGTAAAACCAGGACACAATTTTATTTATACCAATGATTCCCAGATACCCTACAATCAAAGTTATCGCTACAATTACACCATCAAGGATAGCCACATTGATCTTACTCCCGTCACGATTCAAGAAAAAACTACTGTGATCGAACAACTACCTAAACTCTATCTCTATGATGTAAAAGCAGGTGCTTCTCATGAGGTATCTTTTGCAGAGGTTCAAAAACTCACTTTGGATCCGGGACCATCGTCGCCAGACGGATATTCTGTGAACTATGATTATAGTCATAGTGGCATATTTGAACTTTTTGGATCTCGCGGGGACGATAGCGGGTATTATATTTCTAAGGGCAATGGAAAAAAGAGACTCGGTGGTCTATCCACCGATCGCTACAACAACAATTTCAAACTTATTGGTTGGGTAAAATAATACATACCATGGACAAACAACAAATACTCTCATTTATCGAAGCCCAACTAACACAAGGGAAGATTACTCGGAGCGATCTTGAAAATGTTGGAGGGTCCAGAGATGCCGGTACAGGAAGCACTCTGGTTATAAAAGAAGAAACTTCAAGCAATCTTATCCATGTTTTTTATACCATTGGTGCCATCATTGCACTTATCGGCATCGGCATCCTCGTAGCTCAAAATTGGAATGAGATAGGGTTTGCAGGCCGAGTTCTCGTATCTTTGGGAATTTCATTGGTCACATTTGTGACCGCACTTATCTTGAGAAGTCCTGATCAGCGCGGTGTATCACAAGTACTCTTTACACTTTCTGCGCCGCTTGCGCCACTCGGTGTGTATGTTCTGCTTGAAGAAGCCTCTATGGATTTTACAAGTGGCACACAGGTGATCACCGCTCTTGCACTTTGTCTTGTGTACGCTATCGCTCTTATGGTGAGTAAGAAAAATATCCTTGTACTTATCACTATCGGCTTTGCGACCTGGGCATACTACGCAGGTATCGTGAAGATCTTCGGATTTGGTTTTTACAATACCGATTATTATAAATGGGGAACCATGCTTATCGGCGCCTCATTCATCCTTATCGCCTATGGCTTTCGTTCAATCTGGCTTACGGGGGATCCAAGAGATGTCCGTGAAAAGCATATGATACAGAGAGTACTCTATGGTTTTGGGACTCTTGCTATCCTTGGTTCCGGTATGTGGCTTGGAGGTATCTTCGATATTCTGAACATCGTCCTCATATTCGCGGCTTTCTATGCGAGCGTCTTCCTCAGGAGTCGCTCCATGCTCACTCTCGCCGCTTTTTTCCTGGTGGGACAAATCATCAAGATTACTTCCCGATACTTCGTCGATTCTGTTGGGTGGTCCGTAGCTCTTATCGTCGTTGGGTTCTTTGTGATCAGTATCGGGTACATGACGCTACAGATCAATAAGAGATATTTATCAAAGAAATAGTTTTTAAGTTTAGATAGTTATTGGTAACATCATTATCATGAAAAAATTTATCATCAGTCTCATAGTAGTCGTAATTATCTTTCTTGCGATCCGTTACGCAACCAAAACCGCGGTTATCACTCCTTCACCTTCTCCATCTGTCGATCTCTCGAACACGTATATCGGTTCAGGATTTACCATACAGCTTCCACTTCTTGCCACATCAACTGCCTCAACTTCCGAGGCCTACACAGTACTTGCCACGCACACGTACCAGGCATCGCCAATCAAGATCATACCGGGTGTGCGCTTCACTGTTCCTTCCTCGATTGCAACAGGAACAAATTTGTCGAGTGATACCTACATAAGTGTAGAAACTCTCCCTGCTGCTCTCACCTCTACGGCGACGAGTTCATGCAGTGCAGACATGTTTTTCGATGGAGTTCATAAGACCATAGAGCAAACTATAAATGGGGTAGACTATTCTGTAGCAAGTTCAAGTGGTGCTGGTGCCGGCAATCGCTACGAAGAAACAGTATATGCACTTCCATCAACGCAGCCTTGTCGAGGAGTTAGATACCTGATCCACTATGGAGTCTTACAAAACTATCCTGAGGGTACAGTTCAAGAGTTTGATAAGGCAAAACTTATAACTGAGTTTGATGCGATACGAGATACAGTGAAGGTAGGTTTATAGTATGAATACTGATACTCAGGAGATAGGGGTCCTCATCATCGGCGCTGGAGCCTCCGGTCTTATGGCTGCTCGAGAGCTCGCCAAACTGGGGAAGAAGGTTGCCGTTCTTGAAGCGCGCGACAGGATAGATGGAAGGATACGACGCGGCAGATCCTAAGCAAATCAGCACCTTTGTCTTGCGGGACGAATGGCTAGGTAAAAGTTCCATGACTGAAATTGCTGATGATAGTCCCATCGGGGAGGGGTATGGCAAGCTTCTGGAATTTCTTGAAGGTGAGTGTAAAACTCATGGAGTTGAAATCAGACTCAATACCCAACAATTAATACTGTGCTCACAGGATGGATGGCTGGTCCTGAAGCTGGAAAATATAAAGGAGTTGCATCTGAAGAACTTTTGGATGGCGCCCTCACTTCTCTTACACGAGTATTTGATATAGAGAAAGATGTTCTATTAAAACAAATTGTGTTTTCCAGGGTTGTAAATTGGTCAAATGAACCATTTACCAAGGGTGCCTATAGCTATACCACCGTTAATACTAAAGATGCATATGAGGAGTTGGCTGAACCATATGAGGATGCCATTTTCTTTGCCGGTGAGGCGCTATTTTTAGGAGATTCTACAGCTACAGTCGAGAGTGCATTAGCGAGTGGAAAAGAGGTGGCGGAGAGGATCCTGCGAGGTTAACTTTGATATACTTACATTATGAAAACCTCTTTCAAACGCATTCAAACTACTGACGGTCTAGAACTTGTTGGCCTTCTCTATGAACCTGAAGTAAAGACTGAAAAGATCCTTGTTCATGTTCATGGCATGCAGGGGAATTTCTACGAGAATCGGTTTTTAGATGCTATTTCTGAAAAGCTGACCTCAAAAGGGATTGCATTTTTCACGTTTAATAACAGAGGATGTGAAGTAATAAAAGATCTGACTCAAACCGTAGATGGAAAAAAGAAATTCACTCGTATCGGTAATGCATATGAAAAATTTGAGGAGTGCATTCTGGATATTGATGCAGCTGTGACATCTGCCTCTACCTGGGGATTTTCTAACATTCATCTCTCAGGACACAGCTTGGGTTGTCCCAAGGTTGTTTATTATCTGTCTGAGACCAAAGATACGCGCATCAATTCAGTATTACTCCTTTCGCCATCGGACATGGTAGGGCTGGTGAAAGCAAATCCAGAAAGATACGCAATGGATATCAAGGAGGCACATGAGATGGTTGCAGCTGGAAAGGGAGAAGAGTTTATGGGCAGACAAGTGTGGGACGAATATCCAATAAGTGCCGCGTCGTACCTGAGTCTTTTTGCGGAGGATGGAAAAGTAGCTCTTTTGAATTTCCATAATCACGAGGATACGTTGCCAGCTTTGAGTAACATTGAAGCTGCTATCTTTGTTACCTTGGGAAGGAAAGACGACTGTTTGGTCGTACCTATCGAAGAGACATTGGAGCGTATCACTAAAGCCGCAAAGAAAAGCCGAAGAGTCGAAACCAAGATTTTAGGCGACGCCAATCATGGATATATAGGGGATGAGCAAAATCTTGCCGACGCCATATATGAGTGGATTAGTTCTCTCAAGTAATCAGTTATTACAGAATTAAAAACGGAATCAACTCGTGATCCCGTGTGCAAGCTCCATTTCGATCGCTTCCTTCGGTGACCATACCGTCTCCTTTTCCATCAGTGCGAGAACCTCGTCCACTTTCAGTTTATCGTTTGATCGGTTCTCAATGATTTCTGCCACAAATCTGTTATAGAGATTATTGAAGGATTGACAGGCCGAATGTTTAGAAATGTCACATCCGATATCATTGGCTTCAAGGTTGATCTCCCTGAGAAGAATGCCGGTATGCGGGGTGAGCAGTCTCTGTTTCCCGGCAAGCCAGATCACGAGAGAAGCACATGCCAATTGACCACTTCCCACGGTTGTCAGATTGAATTCTGATTCCACAATGAAGTCATAGAATGAGAACGCAAGCGACAATGTTCCTCCTGGACTGGAGATGAATAGGCTCAATGGAGTTTCTGATGAAAGTTTTTTAAGTTCTCCCAGTGCGTGAAGGTGGTCTTCACATGTGATTGGCCCGATCATGGGACGCAAAATATGTGTATTCATAATCTGTAGAGTATGACGAATTGGGGTTGGCAATATTGCAGAGGCGTTTGAAGGGTACTATACTGAGCTTATGGAAAATTCACCTACACGAATCTCAACTTTAAAGCTTATTAGCATCTTAGTTGTTCTGGCGATTATCGGAGTCGCACTTTTCTTATTCGTACCTACCCCTTGGAGTGAAAGATACCTCCAAAATCAGGCAGAGGGTGATATCGTTGTGGAAGGACAGATTCTCGTCCCACCTACAAATCCCACTGCGGAGTGGTTACTTATGACTCGGCCTATAGAAAAGTTCAGTTTCAAATATCCTCCTACTTTCGAGCTCAAGACCGAAGATTCTTTGGTCATGGATTTTGGTACAGGAGTAGCTACGGGGACAACGGTTATATTTCCGCAAAGTTATATAGAGGGAACCAATCTTGATAAAGCAACGGTTGTCTTTTTCAGCACTTCGACCTGTCCGAGCATCGCAAGTGATAGTGATAGCCCAGTTCATACAGAGATCATAAATGGCGCAACGTATACTGTCTCAAAGATGAGAGATGCTGCTATGGGTGGCGCGCGCGCAGTATATACGGTGTACGTTCTTCCAAAGAGTGATCGATGTTACATTATTGAGAAAAATATTTTGTATCATGACATCTCATTTCTAAGTGGGGCAGGGGTGACAGAGCTGCCACGCGAGTATGATGCGGTAGCCATAGACGAGATGTTTATGAATTTGCTCTCTACATTCTCTACCCAATAAGATACTCGTTCGTTAATTGTAGCTCCTTATCTCCGATATGATGATTTTCATTGTTATTATTCTGGCCGTACTCTCTCTCATCCATTTTGTGGTCTATGAGGCATTTGTAGTGGCCCTCGGAAGTATGCCCTGGTTTTCGGGAGAGCTCATGAGTCTTCGAGGTATCTTTATTGTACTAACTTTCAGTTTTATAGTGGCATCATTGATGGCTCATAAATACAATACGAAGATCACTCGAGGTATCTATCTAGTATCAGCGTTATGGTTGGGAGTTCTTACTTACCTTTTCTTTGTCTCTATTGTCTACATTGCATACTCATCGGTCGTAGGACCTTCACCTCTTCTTGCTACTATCTTGTTTTTAGCGGTACTTGCTTTGGGTATATACGGATATATTCGTGCACAAAAATTGGTGATAGTCCGACTAGATCTGACCTTAGTCGCACTTCCTTCTTTTTGGAAAAATAAAAAAGTAGTATTTTTGAGTGATCTCCATTTGGGGCAGATATATGGACGTGCCTTTACCCAAAAGATAGTGGATGTGATTCGAAAGATCGAACCGGAGATGGTACTTTTGGGTGGGGATATCTACGACGGTTCTGCTGTGGATGTGGATGATGTTATGGCTCCATTTGGAGAGCTTACGATACCGCAGGGGATATATGCCGTTCCGGGGAATCATGAAGAATTTACCTCAAGTACGACTTATTTCGAGGCACTCCGTCAGGTGGGTATAGAGATGCTTATGGATCGCAAGGTTACTATCCAAGGCTTAGATCTCGTAGGTGTGGATTATCGTACGACAAATGCCGCAGCTGACTTTGAGAAGGTTCTCCGATCACTGCCTCTCGATCCTCATATTCCTCGCATCCTGCTTAAACACGTGCCACATCATTTACATATAGCCGAGAGACACTCTTTTGACTTACATCTTTCAGGTCACACTCATAAGGCACAAATGTTTCCATTCAATATTTTTACCCACTTTATATACAAGGGATATGATTATGGGTTGAAATCCTATAAAGATATGCAGGTATATACCTCAAGCGGCGCAGGTACCTGGGGACCACCCCTTCGTATCGGCAGCCAATCAGAGATTGTAGTTTTCGAGTTTAAATAATGTATGTTATAATTGATGCACGTTATCGTGAAAAGGATATTCTCAAAAGGAGTGATCATCATTATAGTTGCTGCCATTCTCCTGAGCGCAACGGTGTATGTATGGCAGACGTACCTCATGGATACATCCACTGTGGAGCAGGTCTTCCGTGTGGAGCAGGGCGATACACTTCACACCATAGCCAACAAACTCAAACAGGAAGGTCTTATAAAGTTTCGTACCGGTTTTTATTTTTCATATTACGTCTTCGGTCGCGGCAAACCTATCACTCCTGGAGGTTACAAGTTACAACCGAGCATGAGTCTTCGGGATATATTGTATACCTTTGAAGAAAAACCCTGGGCTCGATATATAACTATCCCACCCAATATTTCCAAAGAAAAGATAGCGCAGATATTTGCTGATGCACTTTCTTGGGATGAACTGGATCGACAATTTTTTGCCACTACCTATGGTGGCATGCAGTGGCAGCGGTATCATGACTATATGGAAAAGATATTTTCCACCACATATGAATGGAAAAAGACTAAAACTGAAACCTTCCTTACTCTTTCAGCTCTCTACTACGACGATCAATATGATTTCTTCAAAAATCTCTACGTTCCCGGAACGTACGAGATACCTATAGATGCTTCACGTGCTCAGGTGGCTGGTGTGCTTATAGAATATTTTGTCAAACAGTATCCCGATGAGGAGGCTTCTTTGACACGGTTTTTGGATTCAGATTCTATGGACAACGTCGCCAATCTCATCGAAAAGGAGATGGTTCTTATGCCGGATATAGTAGCCATTCCTCCTCAGGATATAGTGGTTAAGCGTGTGGATGGAGCATCATATCTCCAATTTACGACATCATATTGGAACAAAGGTCGCGGCCCGCTTGAGCTTATAGCTGATCCCAAGACCAAGGATCTTCCCGGAGATCTTGATCGCAAAGTTTACCAGAGAATATATCAACTTGATGGAGATTATACCGAGAGACTGGCGGGTGTGTTTCTATGGCATTCCCCGCATCGTCACTATCATTTTACTGATTTTGCTGTGTACACTCTCGAACCTGTGGAGATAGATAGTGCAGAGTACGCCGAGAAACAAAGTTTGAAATCTACCTTCTGTGTTCGTGACTCGGAACCTGTAGACCTTACACATCCCGGAGCAAACAAGAGTGCCTCCTACAAGGTGTGCGGTAAAGAACGTCAGGGTATTTCACCCGGGTGGGCCGATAGCTACTATTACACCTACGTGGATCAGAAGTTCGATGTGTCGAACGCTCCGAAGGGCACCTATCGTTTGAGCATCAAGATCAATCCTAAGGATCGTTTTGACGAGATCACTAAGGATAACAATATAGGAGAGGTACTTATCAAGTTGGACGTAAAAAATGGTAAAGTAGAAGTGCTCGAAGAAAAACAATATGGTTTTTAATCCTACTCCATCTTCTCCCAAAACATCACGCTGGCCTCTTGCGGGAGGTCTTTTGGCAGTTCTTATCATTCTCATTATCTATTTATTGAATAGAAATGAAACCATTTCTCCCCTCAATGTGACACCAAGTCCGACCCCCTCTATCGTACCTGTTTTGACCGAGACGCCCTCTCCAATCAATCCTGCCGTGGATGTACCCGCAGCTACTGTGTTGGCCACCGGTCTGTCTATACCATGGGATATAGCATTTTTGCCAGACAGCAGTTTTCTCATCACTGAACGGGGCGGTAATCTCGTTCACCTTTACACTGATGGAATCAAAAAATCTATCAAACTTCCTCACCCTGTACCCAAGGGTGAGGGTGGTCTTCTCGGTATAACCCTTCATCCCACATTTGTTCAAAATAAATACGTCTATCTTTATATGACAACAGCAGGGAGTACAGGGGGTACTAAAAATGCAGTCTTTCGGTACGTATTTGAAAATGATGCTCTTACAAATGAAAAAGTAATCATCAAAGATATCCCTGGAGCTCTTTATCACGACGGAGGCCGTCTTGAGTTTGGTCCAGATGGATATCTTTACATCACAACCGGAGAAGCACAGACACCGCCTATCGCTCAGGACCTTTCGTCACTCGGAGGAAAGATTTTGAGACTCACTGACGAAGGGGGTATACCCTCGGACAATCCATTTGGTACTGCAGTGTATTCATACGGTCACCGCAATCCGCAGGGACTCACATGGGATTCCGCAGGACGTTTGTGGGAAACAGAGCACGGACGTTCAGGAGTGACTTCTGGCATGGATGAATTAAACAGTATAGAAAAAGGTAAAAATTATGGCTGGCCCACTATAGAAGGAGACAAGACGTCTCCAGGACTTGTTACTCCTGTTTTGAATTCGGGTGCCAAGACTACCTGGGCTCCTGCAAGTGCTTTGTACCACGATGGCTCGATCTTCTTCGGTGGTCTCAAAGGGGAGGCTCTCTACGAAGCTGTTTTAAATGGGACCCAGGTTACCGAACTTAAGGTACATCTTCTAAGTCAATATGGTAGGATCAGAACTGTGAAAAAGGGTCCCGATGGAATATTTTATCTTACTACAAGCAATAAAGATGGCAGGGGTAAACCTGTCGGAACTGACGATCGACTTATTCGCATCAACCCCGCTTTATTGAAATAAAGGACACTCAGATTCGTCTCCAGTATCTATCCACCTAATATACAATACACGTATGACATTATCTACTACACCAACAATCGAGGGTAAAAAGATCGTAAAGTACCTCGGCATCGTCGGAGGGGATGCTATATTGGGAGCAAATATTTTCAAAGATATCTTTGCGGGTATCCGTGACATAGTCGGAGGGCGTTCAGCAACCTACGAAAAAGAGCTCAAGAAAGCTAAAGAGATCGCTCTTCAGGAAATAACTGAGGAAGCAGAGGCCCTGGGGGCAAATGCGATAGTTGGAATTGATCTAGACTATGAAACCGTAGGGTCGCAAGGAAGTATGCTCATGGTAAGTACGAGTGGCACGGCAGTGGTTGTTGAATAAGAATTTATTTCGCTACCAACAGTTTTTCATTTTTTGTTTTAAAAAAGCACTCACGTGAGTGCTTTTTGTTATGGTAAGTTTTTTGGGAATCCCACGTCAAATATTACATACAAGTAAATTTACATACCTATGACTACAGCCTTATCCACAGAGTCACCTCAACTTAAAAATAATAAGAGCCTCGTACAGCGTGGAACTCTGGAAGAGTTCATGCGGTTTATCAAGCCGGCGCTTGAGGAACTTCGTCCCTACATAGAACAACGCTTAAGTCTTTTGGCTGAGTCAGGAGAGATCACTCGGGGGCGCTATTCGGTCGATACTATCGTGGATGAAGTATTTGTTCATGCCTATGATGCCCATGAAGACAAATCACCCTTTTTGCACGTGGAGCAGTGGCTCCGCGCTCTTACAGATGAGGTTATAGCTCATCTTATAAAGATGTCTACAGTCAAGTTATAAAATAATATACACACTATATGAAAAAAACAGTTATTGGTGTTTTCAAAAATCGATCAGATGCAGAAAAGGCTATTAACTTTATTCACAATAAGCATCTCATCCCCAATGATGATATTTCATATATTTATCGTAATACCAACAACGAAGTTATGGAAGTAGATGCTGGATCGGTCAGTTCTAACACTCCGGGCGAGGGTGCAAAGAAAGGTGCAAGTACAGGTGCAGCGCTTGGTGCACTTGCGGGTATCGCCATGGTTGCGGGAGTTGTACCGGTGGTCGGCCCATTTCTTGCTGCAGGACCTATCCTTGCAGCACTTGGAGTAACTGGAGCAGTGGGTGCGGCCGCTGCGGGTGCAGTTGGCGGTGCCATGGTGGGAGGACTTATCGGAGCGCTGGCCAATATGGGAGTTGGAGAAGAGAGAGCCAAAAAATATGAAGATGAGGTGGCCGCCGGCAATATCCTTGTCTCAGTTCAAACCGACAATCCAACGAATGTGCAATCAGCCTTGGTGCAACACAATGCTACCGATGTTGAAGCGTATGGACTGACTGTATAGGTGCGTGCTGGTCGTTCGAGCACCCTTGTGCTACTCTGTAATGCATGTCCAAAAATGAGACTATACTCCGATTTGAAGACCTTTCCTTTGAATATGGCCACAACAAACAGATTCTCGAGGAAGTAAATTGTTCCATACGCAAGGGTTCAAAAGTTACTATCATGGGACAAAATGGTGCAGGCAAAAGCACTATTTTTTCGTTGATCACGGGAACTTTGAAGCCTGAGAGTGGCAAAGTACACCGAAGTCTTGGAATGAGTATCGCTATCGCGCGACAAGTCATCCCGCGTGATGAACTCGGTCTTACTGTGCGTGAATTTTTTGCCAAGTCATTTGAAGATTCGGCCGAAGCAGGACTTCGCAAAGATGGCGGTAAGATCTACGATATCGAACCCCGGATAGATGAGATACTCGATGCAGTCAACCTCCACGCTCCTCACGACAAGATTATCTCAACTTTTTCCGGTGGTCAGCAGGCACGACTCCTCTTGGCGTCTGCTCTTATTCAAGATCCAGATCTTCTGCTTCTTGATGAACCAACCAACAATCTCGACAAGGTGGGCATCGAACATCTCACTCAATTTTTGATTAATTATCCGAAGACAGTCATCGTTATTTCCCACGAAGCACACTTCTTGAATGCATTTACTGATGGAGTTTTATATTTGGACGTCTATACCAAAAAGGTGGAGCAATATGTTGGAAACTATTTTGACGTAACCGCTCAGATAACCGATCGTGTCGAAAAGGAGAATAGAAAAAATGCCCAGCTCGCCAAGGAGATCCAGGAGAACAAAGACAAGGCAAACTTTTTTGCCAACAAGGGAGGTCAGATGCGTCTCGTGGCCAAACGTATGCGCGAGAAAGCCGAGGAGCTCGAAGATGAGATGGTTGATGTACGACGTGAAGACAAAGCTATCAAATCGTTTACTATTCCCGGACAGTCCGATTTTATTGGCGACATTCTTACTATCACAGGATTTTCTATCATGAGTCCCAAGACTCGAAAGGTTGTACAAAAGAAAGCCAAGATCACTCTACGCCGCAATCAGCACCTCCTTCTCAAGGGACCCAATGGTATAGGGAAGAGTAGTCTCTTGGAATCTCTTGCATCTGGAACCGCGGCGGGTGCCTCTATAAATCCCGACATCAAAGTCGGTTACTACCGTCAAGATTTCTCTATGCTTGATTTCGAAGATACCGTGCACGACTGTTTGCTTCGAGTTATGGACAAGCAGATCGAACAAGAGATGCGTGCAGTAGCTGCAGGCTTTCTTATCGTCGGTGACATGATGAGTACCAAGATCGGTAGTCTCTCAGAGGGTCAGAAAGGTTTGGTTGCTTTTGCTCGCTTGGTACTTCAGAAACCGGGTTTGCTTATCATGGATGAGCCGACTAACCACATCAACTTCCGACATATCCCCGTGATAGCTGAGGCTCTCAATAAATACGAAGGCGCGTTGGTTCTCGTGTCGCATGTGCCGGATTTCGTGGAGAAGATCAGGATAGATGAGGTGTTGGATTTGGAGAAGTAATAAAAAGAGCGACGGTGTCGCTCTTGAACTAACTAACTACTGAGTTTCTCCAAGACTTGCACTGCCTCACTCAGATATTTCACATTATGAGTTCGGATATACTCAACTCCGTGCTGGATGCAGTACGTATGAAGAACTGTGGTGGCATTGTCACGAAGCTCTGATTTTTCTTCGTTAATTATCGAACCTACAAATCGTTTGCGGGAAAGTCCGATGTATAAAGGCAGTTTTAGTTCCCGAAACTCATTGAGTCGTCTCAGAATTTCGAGATTCTGCTCACCCGACTTTGAGAATCCAATGCCAGGATCCAAAATAATTTTTTGCCTCTGGATACCGGCAACTACGCACATATCGATACGCTTGCGGAAATAATCTTTTATTTCACTGACAATATCGGTGTACTTGTACAGCTTATGCATATCGTCGAAAGTTCCTTGGGAATGCATAAGGACGTATCTTGCACCACTTCGAGCAACCTCTCGTAAAAGATTCTCGTCGAACCTTCCACCGGAGATGTCATTGATCAGCTCAACACCTTCTCTGAGTGCTATCCTGATGACTTCCGAGCGCGTAGTATCCACTGAAATGGGGACTGTAGGAAATTCCCGTTTGAGTGTAGCGATGGCACCTACAAGGCGGACTATCTCTTCGCCGACACTCAGTTGTGGTATCCCTGGTCGACTCGACTGGGCGCCTATGTCGAGAATGTCTGCGCCGTCAGTTACCATCTGATTCGCGCATTCCAGAAGTCTTCCTACATCCGTCTTATTGTTGAAACTCTCTGGAGAGAGATTGAGGACACCGACTATGTACGGGATTTCAATAGGTTGATTCATAAAGATGTATTATCTCATTTCACTTTTAATTGATTGCTCGATTTCTTTTTTACCACGGTACAAGTACGTCACTGTAGCAGAAGATTGTTTTTCCACTCCGCGAATCATCATGCACATATGCTTGGCTTCGATACGGACAGCAAGTCCTTGCGGTTTGAGTAATTTCCATGCCGCATTCGATATATCCTGAACGAGTCGCTCTTGTACTTGGAGTCGTCTGCTATAGACATCCACCAACCTGGCAAACTTGCTGAGACCCAGAATCTTCCCACTTTTGTTGGGGAGAAATGAAATGCTCACGTGCCCACAGAAGGGTAGTAGGTGATGCTCACACAGACTGTGGAACTCGATGGTGTTGATCGCCACAATCGAATGGACGTTCTCATTAAATATGGCACGCGCACAATCATCCAGGACCTCTTTCTCCTCTCGATATCCCGAAGTCAGGAATACCAAGGCTTTCGCTGCACGTTCAGGTGTTTTTAATAACCCTTCTCTATCGATGTTTTCACCCAAACCAGCGATAATCTCTCGAATATTTTTCTGTAGGCCTTCCAAATGTGTATTCATGTGTAGAAATAAAAAGAAGGGGATGGCATTGCTGACACCCCCTCCATTGGTTAATGAGGAACTTTCGAACCAGGAGCATATGACCTTCCAAAGAAGCACTCCAACTTTTTGACCCTGGTTGCGTCGTCTGTAATTTGACGAAGAGCGAGGGTCAATCGTCCTTTGGAATCTTCAACTCGTCCGACATAATGGCAGGGACGAGTGAGATTTCCTCCAAACCCGCCCGCTCGCATAACTATGAGATCACCTGGTCGAGCTTGGATTTCTCGCGGTTCGATAGGGGTCGTTCCTTGTCTATCCTTGCAGATGAAAAAAGAAGAAGGGCCCGATACAAGAAGCACTACTACGAGGTTAACGAAACCACTTTGATCTCGATGGGCCGACAGAGCATAGAGGTCCTCTGGCGTACTTTGAGGATAATATTGCAACGTCAAATCATCAAGACTAAGCGGTGTGCTGAAGAGGTGGGAGTACCCCACATGCTCAAACCCCTTTGTGAGTGACTGAGATATCTGATTCCCGACCTGTCTCCATGTGCTTGCAGGGCCGAAGTCACTATAGGCTTTGAAGTTCTGGATCACTCCCGTGGTGGTGGCTGCGAGAGAATCCGAGAAGTTAAACGACACAGCTTCCGATACGAGTCTTTGGAGAAGTTGTGAAGGGCATCCTACAGGTGTGATGACCGCTACTCCAAGAGCAGGATCTGTAAGTGCTGTAACATGTTCGGGTCGGACGGAGTAACTGATAATTTCAGTATCTTTGTTCATGGGTATCCTTTCTATTGTTGTGGCTTGGTTATGTACTGCCTCATGCCAAACTGCAGCATGGGTTCTTGAATAGCACCTACGTAATGAAGCGGAGCTTCGAGACCGACGAACTCACGTGCACGCATGATCATCAGTTGTCCAGCGCGGCAAGGAATAACACTGGTACCCGAGAGATCTTTCTCCTTGCATATGCAGAAGTTCGAGGTACCAGTAAGTACGAGAACTATGACAAGGTTTTTACAATTTGTATCTCGGTGAGGTCCTACTCCCATCGGTGAAACGGGGTAATGGGTGAAATAGAGATCATCAAACTCGAGCATGCTTCCCATGTCGAAGTGGGTGTTCATTTCATAATTAAGTTCGGAGGCGAGTTGGTTGGCGAAGCCCTTCCATATACTCATTATGTTTGGGTCTATACACCCATAACTATAATTTGAGACCAAAGTTTCAGAGTGGGCTTTGGTAAGAGAGGGGACCTGTTCGATTCCGAGTCGAACCATCTCATAAAAATCCTCACATCGGATATCTACACTGAACGCTCCACATGAAGGGTCGAGGAGGCAATTTGCGTGACTTTTTTCTATGTGTACAAGTTTCATATTTTCAAGGTTCCTTTCCGATGTAATCAAACCACATTGGTCGAATGCCGTCAGGTATAGTTAGAGACGATTACCACGAAACCCAATAAGATAGGCCTCGTTTCGAAAGTGTAAAAGTAGTCAATGTTATTGACTAATCGGTATAAAGTTATACGATAGGGTTATGAGTAAACTCATTCAAAACCTCGTATCATTTGGGCTAACGGAAAAGGAGGCTTCTAGTTATTTGGCACTCTATAAACTCGGTGAGGCTACTGCCTACCAGGTAGCAAAGGAGTCAGGAGTCAAACGACCGACAGTATATGTCATTATGGAAGAATTGCGTAAACGTGGCCTTGCGCTCATTGTTCCGCATGCCACAAAGCAGGTATTTCTTGCAAAAAATCCACACGAGTTCATCCGGGAATTTCAGAGTAGGACAAACGAAAATATGCGCAGTCTGTTGGCGTCTCTGCCTAGCCTTTCCCATCCGGATACCAATACTATTATATTCAAAGGACCAGGTGCCCTTGTCCAAGGACTTTCCTATGGTTTGCGCGGACTTAAGGACAAGGAAATGATCGCGTTTTATGCTCCGGTAAAGAAAGGAGTAAAAATTGGAAGTGAGTACTTAGATCATGTGAAGCAACGTCACGAGGTTGGATTTAAGTTGAGATCGATCGTTCCCACAGTCTCAGATGATAAAATTTTTCGCGATCTAGATAAAAAATACGGATATCGCTCTAAGAAAATCTCTTCTCAGGTATTCAATCCGGAAATATCCATTGAAGTGTGCGGTGATCTAACCAAGACCATTATCCATAATAAAAGAGAGGTGATTGTCGTACGTGACCAAGGAGTGGCAGATTTTTACAGACAGGTGTTCGAGATGTTGTGGGAAAAGTAAGGAACTCCTGGTTACAAATGATGTATAATAATTATATGAAGAAATTACTTTTTATTCCAATTGCCTTAATAGTTGTATCAGGGGTATTTATGAGCCGTGCAGATATTACCCATGCCTGTTCATACATAACCGTCACTCCCGAAGAGAAATTCTCTAAAGCTGATGCGGTCTTTTACGGGAAAGTTACAAAAGCCGATACTACTGTTTCTCCAGGTCAAAGCAACTCTGAGCTCAGTTCTTCCGTAACCAGTCTTGATGTTTCGAAATATTGGAAAGGCAACGTAGGTAAAACTATGAAAGTAGAGAGCTCCCATGTGGTTGGATATAGCTGTGGTTCATTTAAAGGACAAGTGGGAACAAATTATCTCGTATATGCCACATACTCAACTACAACCGGGCAATTTCACACAAGTGAAGTGGGACCCATTTCCGGAGTCTATGCTGACAATGTTCTTATGTCACTTGGAGAAGGGAAAATCCCGACAGACATCCAAACTCCGCCACCCCAGCCACCAGCTAATAAATTTATGTTTACAAGAAACTTAAGTCAGGGTATGAGTGGTGAAGATGTTCGTCAGCTCCAAAAATATCTCAATGGTCAGGGCATCATGGTTGCTCTTTCGGGGTCAGGATCACTCAGCAATGAAACGAGTTATTTTGGTCCCGCAACCAAAGCGGCACTTCTTAGGTTCCAGAGTGATCATGCCGCCGAGCTTGGTATCACAGTGGGTACAGGCTATTTTGGAGTGTTGACGAGGGCAATGGTAAATAAGTAACTAAGCCAGATCCAAATTCTCCAAAAACTTCTTAAGCTCATCACCTTCAATGTTCCTGTACGTTCCATCTTTGAGCCCATGGAGTGAGATATTCATGATGCGTACACGCTTCAAGTCATCTACTTCCTGGAAGAGTGCCGCACACATGCGACGGATCTGGTGCTTCTTACCCTCGGTCAAAACCACGCGAAATTTGTTTTCGCCGAGAATCTCTACCTTACAAGGCTTTGTACGTTCATCTTCGAGTTGTACCCCGGCTTCCATCTTACCTTTGAAACTGGTACGAAGTTTTTCTTTGGTTGTAACAATATACTCTTTGTCGTGTTCGCGCGTAGGACTAAGGAGCCCTTCGGTGATGCGACCATCGTTCGTAAGGATGATGAGGCCATGAGAATCTTTATCCAGTCGTCCGATAGGGAAAATATCTTTGATCGCCACTACTTGCTTGATCTCTTTTTCGCCGGGACCAGCTGAGTGAGTAACTACACCTTTTGGCTTATTGTAGGCGATATAGATATAGGTGATCTGCTTTCCACGGAAGCGTACATCGACACTGTCTTTTTCGGTTACTTTGTCACCAAGTACGGCTAGTTTGCCATTGAGGAAAACCTGATTCTTTTTGATCAGTTCATCGGCACCACGGCGGGTAGAATGCTTCTTCCAAGCTAGGTATTTGTTGATGCGCATAGGAAAAACCGGCTTTTCCAGGTCGGTAGAGCTTTCGGAGACTTTCGGGGCAAATTTCTTTGGGAAATGAGGCGGCTTGTTCATGAGGGGACTATAGCATAGTTTCAGAAAATGTGTCATAAAATGCCGCAAGATGCTCAGGCGAGGCCTGGCCACCCAGCCAGGCCTCGCCTTGCTATACTAAGGAGATGGAGTACCACGTATATATACTTGAATGCGCTGACAGAACGCTCTATGTTGGCTCGACCAATAATCTGGAGAAGCGCCTTATCGCTCACAATACACTCAAATCAGGTGCACACTATACGAAGATACGTCGGCCAGTCATTCTAAAATATTCGGAACTCTGCGGAAGCTATGCAGAAGTTCGGAAACGTGAAAGGGAACTGAAGCGCCTTAGCCGTGAAGAAAAGCTGCGATTGATACAAACACCATAACCGATGTCGGACATCGTTAATCTATGAAGCAAATCATTACCTTACTTGGACAACCTATCGAATACACTCTGGTACGTAGTAAACGTTCTCGGAGTATTCGTATCAGTATCACACCCGATGGTTTGGTGATGACTGTACCCGCACATAGAAATATCGAACTGGGTGAATCATTTATCCATAGGAAAGCGCAATGGATACTGGATAAGATGGAATATTTCAAGAAGCAGGATATTGTGACTACGCGAGTTTCCAAAAGTGATATGGCACGTCTCAGAAATGAGGCTCGAGTATTGGTCACGCGACGTCTCGAATATTTCAATCAATTTTACGGTTTTACTTACAAGAAGATCACTATCCGCAATCAGAAGTCTCGTTGGGGAAGTTGCTCAAAAGAGGGGAATATAAATTTTAGTTACAAGCTCGCTATCTTGCCACCACGCCTCTCTGACTACATCGTAGTACACGAATTGTGTCACTTGGGGGAACTTAACCATTCAGAGAATTTTTGGAAGTTGGTGGGGAAGACGATGCCGGATTATAAGTCCTACAGAAAGGAGTTACATAAGACGAGAATAGTGATTGAGTAGAAGTGACTTATCGGACCACTCCGGGAATGAAAAAGGCCCGTCCGAAGACGAGCCGTGAAGAGTGTGCGATGTGATCGTGCGATGATCAATGAGCGGGCCAGAGTTTCCTCTTGGCACCAAACAAACCGACGACGCCAATTCCGAGAAGGGCAAGAGTTCCGCCGCCATCGGGAACTGCCTGAGAGGAACCGACGCGCACTTGCATACTCACGGTGTTAAGCAGTTGATTGCCATTGTACGCCGAGAGGATGAAGTCGTATATGCCAGCGCCATCCCCGATGAAATTCGGGGGATAGATTGGCCGTTCCGAGTTCTGAGCGATATTCCAGACCGCGTACCCGGCTGGACCAGGTTCAACTCCAGCGCCGTTGGCTGTCGAGTTGTTGCCGAGCGAATTGTCTGGATACGCCAAAGGATTGTAGGTATTGAATGAAACACCCAAGCCCCCATCGACATCCACAGAGAGCAAGTAGCTGATGAGTGGAGGAGTTGTCAGATTCCTCGACATCGTGCCGTTCGCGTCCGAGTTGATACTGAATTCGAAGTTCCAAGGGTCGCCGACGTTGAATTCGTAAACCCCCAATGTATTGGGCTGTGCGGTTGCGCCCGTAGTGCGGTCCTTTCCGCGCAAAGCGAGCTGGAAGTTGTTCTCAGTGTTTTCAGTCCATCCGCCGTTCGGATTGCCGCCGCCGAAGATGGCGGTGATATTCGCGTCGTAGGTGGTAACCGCCTGAGTTGCAAGCGGCATGGCCAGACAGGCCAGAACCGCACCGATAAGGATTCGATTTTTCATTATGTTACTCCCGATATGTAGTTTTCTGTGTTCAGATCCTCAGTGCTTGAGCACAAAGGGCCAGGAAACAGCTTATAACGAAATGAGAGAAAAGGCAAGCTGGGTTCAACAAAGCCTGTAAATGGAGCATTTAAGGACTCCCTACCGCATTCCCGGCCACAAACCCTGTTGTCCAACAGAGCTGGAGGCTATAACCACCAGAAGGTCGATCGATATTTAAGATGTCACCAACAAGGTAAAGGTTAGGGAAGAGCTTGGAGCGCATAGTCTTGAAGTCTACTTCTTCGAGAGAAACTCCACCACTGGTTATGATGGCTTTCTCGATACCAAGTAGATGGTCGACATGGAGGGGTACGCCTTTCAATAACTTGAGTAATGAGATGCGTTCTTCACGAGTGATGCTGTTACATTCCATCTCGGGTTCGATGCCAGAAAGTTCGACGATAACAGGAGCCATGGCTGCGGGGATGAGGCCTTGAAGGGAATTTTTGAAAAGCTTGTTGTTGTTTTCTTCGCGGAAGAGTTGGAGGAGACGGTCATTGCCGGTGCTGTAGTCAAACTGAGGGAGAAGGTCGAGTTCGATAGTGACATCTCCGTATTTCAGAAGTTCGCCGACATCCTTACTCATATTGAGTATAGTTGGTCCGCTTATGCCGACGTGAGTAAAAAGTAGTTTACCTTTTTGGGAATCTTGTTTCACTCCATTTTGAAATGTAGTGAGTTTTATATCGGTGAGTACCACACCAGAAAGTCTTTCTACCCATGTATCCTTTAGGGCGATAGGTACGAGTGAGGGAGTAGGGTCGATGACGGTGTGCCCCAGCTTGCGCAGCCAGGCATACCCATCACCAGTCGAACCGGTCTCTGGTCGGGAAGTGCCACCGGTGGCGATTATCACATTGCGTGCACGGATGATCTTCTTATTTTTCAATCGAACTCCAGTGACAATTTTACCTTGACCACTTTCTTGGTTTGCATCATCGACGAGATTGGTAATTATTTCAATCACCGGAGACTTTGAGAGAACTTTTACACCATTTTTATCGATGTATTCTACAAGTACATCCCAGACAGATTGAGCGGTATTACTTAGTGGGAATGCGCGCAACTCTTTTTCTACCTTGGTTTGCATTTGGTGAAGATGAAAAAAATCGAATGTTTCTTTGACACTCCACTGTGAAAAAGCAGAAAAAAGGAACTTACCATTGTCTTTGAATTTTTCAAGCAATTTACGATCGTCAAATTCGGCATTGGTGACATTGCATCTGCCGCCACCGGTGATGAGGAGTTTCTTGCCGAGTTTATCGTTTTTCTCTATCAAGATAACGTGAGGAGTATTGGAGGTTCCGGAGGTCTCGCCTTTTATCTTTGCCTCTGCAGCCAAAAGTTCCGCAGCACGGCCAGCGGCCATCATGCCAGCAGGTCCACCGCCTATTACGGCGACGTCGTAGATAACGTTTTCAAGTGGTGAGGATTTTGCTTCCTTTGTTTCCATAAACGACATCCTAGCATAGATGTGAAGTGTTGCTAATTTACAAATTAAAGATATTATTTATCATATGAATAAAATCATTATTGCAATTCTCGGCATCCTTATAGTTGTTGCGGGTATCTTTGCATTTACTCGACCAAAAGCTACACCCATAGAACCAGAACCATCTGGCATGGCTTCATCTACGCAGGTATATGTAAACACGAAATACAATATCACTTTCTCCTATCCTGCTGCGTATGTGATAACTGAAGCAGAAAGGGGAGATGCAACACGTGGTCATTATTCTATTGTTCTCGTTCGTGCATCTGATTCTCAAATACCAGAAAATGGAGAGGGACCCACTTCTATCATTTTCGATATATATGAGAATAAGCTTGGTAAACAGTCTCTCGTAGGTTGGCTCACAGATTCTGCCGTTTCAAACTATCAGCTTTCTCAGGGCACCTATGCCTCCACTACTGTAGCTCAGAGCGAAGCCATCACCTATCACTGGTCAGGTCTGTACGAAGGAGATACTACTGCCTTTGTAAGCGGTGATACTATCGTGGCAGTTTCTGTGACGTACACTTCATCCGAAGATATGAATCGTGCAGTCTACAACGACATTCTTCGATCTATCAAGTTTGAAGGCGTAGAACTTATGTAGTCGGGAATTGGAGCAGATGATATAATTTGGCACATGAAATCTATATATACAGGTATCTGTGCAGGCGTAGCACTTACCCTTATTTTTTCTGTCCATGTTTCTTTTGCTCATGTAGTTGTTTCTCCTTCCACTGCATCTGGGGGCAGTTACCAAACTTTTAGTGTAGGAGTTCCTTCGGAGCGCGATGCGACAACCGTGGGGCTTCGTCTTGTTATTCCGGAAGGGGTGGAAAGCATTCGTCCCAATATGAAACCGGGATGGAAGATAGATATGAAGAAGACTACCGTAAGTGACAAAGAATTAGTCACCGAAATAGTCTGGACCGGAGGACAGGTACCTTCAGGTTTCCGTGACGATTTTATTTTTAGTGCCAAGACTCCATCGGGAGGCACTGTCATTTGGAAAGCGTATCAGACATATTCAAACGGCTCGATAGTTTCGTGGGATCAAGCATTCGTACCAGGTGTTACATTTAGTCACGAGAGTTTACTTGGTCCATATTCGCAAACAGTTTTGAGTGCTGCGGCTCCAGGTTCTATGGATCATGATATGCATGGAGGAGGACCTGCCACTTCCCAGGCGGGTATGCCTATAAGTCATACACTGTTGCTCCCACTTATAGCTATCGGTATTTCATTGGCTTGTTATGTTCGTGTAAACCAAAAACTGAAGTTATAGAAACGTGGGGAAAAGATTGTACTGAGCTATTATTTACGCTTATTTTCTTTAAGTATCTCTTTTAGCACGGGAGCGATTTTGTCGGCGACACGCATGTAGCCATCATCATCTGGATGAATAGTGTGGTTGAGTCATTGTACCGCGCAAGGGGACAAAGGTAAAAATGTATGGAGGAATCCCATCGTTCTTACCAGCCCATAGTACTTTTGATCAGTCACTTGCGATCTTGACATATATGTGCTATAATGATCGCATCAATGTCATACCATAGGGTTACAAGAACCGTCATAGCGGTTCTATTCATATGTTTTGCAGTCGGAGCTGGTTTCCGCATCGAAGCTGATGCGGCTCCTTTGGTAGCAACATCTTCTCCTGTACATCTTTCACAGAATGCGTCAGTTCCTGTAGTATCGCCACAGCAAGGAGTGATAGTCGATGAGCGTCCCCGTAGTCTTACTATCCCTGTCATCGCCTTGGATCGTGAGATCATCGACGTTGGCATAACCGATGAAGGCAATCTCGATGTTCCTCCAAACTATACTCAGGTTGGTTGGTACAAATACGGCACTCTTCCGGGACAGGTAGGGAGCGCAGTACTCGATGGTCATGTGGACAATGGTTCTACTATACCGGGCCCCTTCAAACGTCTCCGTGAAGTAAACGTAGGAGATGATATTTTTGTTACTGCAGCCGATGGTACAAAACTTCACTATGTAGTCACTCAGTCAAAAGTCTACATGACCACGGAGTTTCCTGGCGAACTCGTTTTTCATGATAAAAGCGGGAAGCTTTTGAAGATCATCACCTGTCACGGTAGATTTGTAAAAAGTATGGATACCTATGATCAGAGATTGATCGTGACCGCGAAATTGGCGAATTAGTAAATTCGCCTACTGGGCGAATCAGTAAACTACCCTCTTTTATATTTCTCGCATCCGATGGGTGATGGTTATTTCTTCTTCTTATCTTTTGCAGAACTTTTACCCTCTTTCTTCTTCGAAGGTTTCTTGGTTCTAAATACATTTTTTGCGGCTCCATGTATAAATTCACCGCCATAGTCTATAGCCTTGGTGAGTAGAGCTTTCGGTCCGAAATCTCTACTTGCTCGGTAGAGGTCGGCCATAGCGTTGTCTTTTTCTTTGAGTATAAGGTCACTAAATATATGTGCAGCGATCCCTGAATACGTCATGCCGTTTCCAGAGAAACCAAAGGCATAAAGAACGTGAGGGTTTTTGTGAGGACCGATATATGCCAGACCGTCAGTTGGTTCGAGGATGGGACCATCCCAGCGATTGGCTACTGTATATTCACGATCATCCAAAAGTTCCCGAAGATGCTCCTCGAGCGCTTCAAAGTTTTTCTCTGGATCGATGGGGATGTCAGAGCGATGGTCTTCTCCGCCGATGAGCATGGTATCGAAAGTTGGTGCAGGATCAATACGGAAATAATGGTAGGGGTTTTTTGTATCTTCGTACATGCCTTCACGTATAGTTTGTTGAGGTATATGAGCTTCGAGCACATAAGAGGTATACATGCCTTTTTTAAAAAATAAACCAAGCGGTTGACCGAAAGGTTCATAGGTAGTTGCAAGTACCCACTGCGCACCGATCTTTTTTTTGGTTTTCGTGATGACCGTAAGGGGTGATTCTTTGATCGATATAGCTTCAGTTTTTTCGTAGATTTCTACATCGTACTCACGCAATGTATTGAGAATGCCGCGGAGAAACTTCAGTGGATGAAATTTGGCCTGGTTATACACCTGGATGCAGCCATAGTTTTTGAAACCGGGTAGTGGATCGGCAGAAAGACCGCAGGTTATACCAAGTTGATTGAGGCCATCGTACTCAGCAAGGAGGGTCCCAAATTCTTCGTCCGTATGTGCGTATATATAATTGGAACACCGCTGGAAATCACACTCGATATTTTCGGTTCGGACGATCTCTTCTATAAGCTCTAGAGCGGTCATATGTGACTCTACGATACGTTGTGCTTTTTCTACACCATGGATAGTGATAAGATCGCTCAAATCTGTATCGATGATTTGTGTGAGAAATGCAGTCGTAAGATGAGTCGCTCCTTCTGCGATGGTATTTTTTTCTATAATAACAATTTTCTTTTTACCACTTTTAGCCAAAAGATATGCAGAGAGTATACCGGTGATACCTGCGCCTATGATACAAACGTCTGCCTTTACGTCCTTGGTGAGGAGGGGGTACGTCGGCAATTGGGCAGTGGTTACCCATAACGTCGGTGTTTTCATAATACAGTGAGATTATGTTATTAACATTAGTATGACGCAATTATGTGTGTATTCTTACGAAAAAAGCCCTAGATATAGAGGAGAAAAATAAAAAAGGAGTAAGAAAAGGCCAGGTGTGGCGTCGTTCTGAATAAGGGAACCATGACACTCGTAAAAGTTTTCGATCACTCTCGACACTGCTTTCGTAGCCGGTGGAGGGGTGCTCTCTACAGCATTTGCAGCAAAGGCCACTCAACGCCATCTATGAGCACTCCTGCACCTGCTATGTATGAAAATTTTAAATGCACCACTATTCATGTGTAAAAATAGTTATGACTACACAAAAAAGAGGCACAAGGGCACTCGGCGCAGCAGTGATCACGCTTGTTGCGTGCGTAGTCTTTACGTTTACGTTCATTCGCTCTGTAGCCTATTCGCCAGAAGCTGAGATCCCTTTACCAACATCCTTGACCTCAGCTGTTTCCAATCAGGTACGAATTAATGATACGGACCGATTTGGGGCAATGGGTTTACCGACAAGACTTATTATTCCTGATTTAAATATAGATGCAGAAGTACAAAAAGTAGGTATTGCAAAAAGTGGGAACATGACACCCCCTTCACATTTTTCTGATGTGGGCTGGTACAAGTACGGCACAGTTCCGGGAGAGGTGGGGAGTGCCGTTATGGCAGGTCATGTCGACAATGCACTCGGGCTTGCGGGAGTTTTCAAGTATTTAGGGGATCTAAATACGGGGCAGGACATCTACGTATCTACTGATAAGGGGGAGAAACTTCATTTCAAAGTTGCCGATATCGCATCATATGATTATACGTTTGAAGTAGACAAATGGATCTGGTATACACCATCTAAAACAAATTTTACTATGGTATAATTTTGAGCACTATGTCAACAAATCCTCAAAGTTCCGCATGGGCTGCTGTCGTTGCGGGTATTTTGTTTCTTCCAGTTCTTCTTGTAGGAGCAGGAGTACGTAGCACAGAATCCTCAGCGGTCGCAGCAGTTCTCACCGCCCCTTCACCTCAAAACTTTTCTCAAGTTTTTTTAGGGGGTGAATATGTACCCGATGTCCGTCCTCGCCAGATATACATCCCGTCCATTAGTCTCATTAGTAAAATTGTAGATGTGGGCACGACCACTGATGGCAGTCTTGCGGTTCCAGTCAACTTTAGCGAGGTAGGTTGGTACAAATACGGCACTATTCCGGGAGATATTGGCAGTGCCGTGCTCGATGCCCATAACGACGATGGGGCACTCATTCCTGGTCCGTTCAAGTACCTTCACGAAGTTAATATTGGCGACAACATTTATATAACTGCTGCGAGCGGTATTACACGGAGATTTACAGTCAGTGACATCCAAGCATATCCTCTCGGTCAGTTCCCGAGCGATCTCGTTTTTTCTGATAAAAGTGGCGCACTCATAAAGATCATTACGTGTCACGGCACATTTATTCCAAGTGAGAATACCTATGATCAGAGACTTATTGTGACAGCGAGGTTAGTGAACTAAAACTAATAGAGT
>Ga0193753_10000466_pt1 | contig 40005 bp, 29 predicted proteins | sample H1c2metaG_FD_144925 | JGI IMG/M metagenome (GOLD analysis project Ga0193753, IMG submission 144925) | Soil microbial communities from a riparian zone of the East river system, Colorado, United States - H1c2 | ecosystem: Environmental > Terrestrial > Soil > Riparian zone | place: USA: East...
ATCGGCTGAAAAGTCGCGCCCTTCAACAACATCGATGCCCATAATATGGGTAAAGTCATATCCGACTGCCGACTGCGTGAACTGCAACTTCGCGCTGGGATCTTTGCCTTCCCAGATGACGCCACCAGTGCTATTGGTAATGGCGGTAGGGTTTTGAGTGATTCTCGTGACGCCTTCAATGCCTGGTGCCCGGTTCAACTGCTGCTTGAAGAGGTCATACTTTTCTGCAAGACTGCCCTCAAGCGGCACATACACCAGATTCTCGCGATCGTAGCCAAGGTTAATGGACTGCACATAATCGACTTGCCGTGATATCACCATGGTGCCAATAATAAGGACTATGGAAAGTACAAACTGGAACACCACCAGACCTTTCCTGAACCACTGGGCACTCGTGGTAAATTTCAAAGATCCTTTGAACGCGCGGACAGGACTGAATGAGGATATATAAAAAGCCGGATAACTGCCCGAGATAAATCCTGTAAGCAACATAAGTAGCATCAATCCTGACCAGAACGTGATGTCACGGAAAGGTATAGTAATCTGCTTCTGTACAATCGAATTGAAGAATGGGAGCAACAACACTACAAACAGGACTGCGATGAAGAAAGATAATGTGACGATCCAAAGGGCTTCGCCCATGAACTGGCCGATCAACGCACTGCGCACCGCACCAACCACTTTCCGAATACCAATTTCTTTGGATCGCCTAAATGATTTCGCCGTGGTGAGATTCATAAAGTTGATGCAGGCGATCAACAGTATGAAAACGGCTACAATACTGAACAAAGTTACGTATTGAATTCGTCCACCCGTGAGATCCCCACCTTTGAAGTTGGATTGCAGGTACTGTTCGCTGTACCGCTGCACGTCAAGTTCTATTTTGAAGTTCTCTTCTTTATTGTAGAGTTCTATAAAATGTATGATCTTCTTTCGGAAGGCCACCAGGTCGGTTCCGCTCTTCAATGCAATAAATGTCGGAGGGCCGTTGTTACCCCAATCTCTCGCCCATCCATTCTCCTCGAGAAAAGTCTGCCAGTTGATAAGAAAATCGAATTTGCGAGAACTGTTCGAAGGTATGTTTTCGAATACGGCAGAAACCTTCAGGTCTTTGCTATTCTGGTATCTTATAGATTTCCCCATCGCATTTTCTGGCGAACCGAAGAAATCTTCTGCCATTTTTCTCGAAATAGCAATGTCCACTGGGGAACGTAGCGCCTCACCTGCGTTTCCCTGCAATAGCGGATAGCTGAACATGGTGAAGAAATCGGGACCTGCATGGTTGCCATCTTCCTTCAATATCTTTCCATCTACCTCAAATGTCGTCAGATTGTTCCATGCCATTGGCGAAGCATATTGAACCTCTGGTAGAACTGCCTTCATTTCCTCCGCCAGCAAACCGGGTGTGCTATATCCGGCATCAATTATTCCATCGTGGTATTGGCGTTCAATGACGGTGTACAACTGGCCGTCCAATTCGTGAAACGCATCAACACTTTTTTCATCTTTCACCCACAATAAGATCAACAGGCTGCAGGTCATTCCGAGCGAAAGTCCAAGGATGTTGATCACGGAGAAGCTTCTGTTCCTGATGAGATTTCTCCAGGCGGTTTTGAGATAATTCCTGATCATGGTATGGTAAGGTTGGCTACATAAAAGACCCGCAGAATCTAGAAAGGTTACAAGGTATAGGCTACTAAATTATCGCCCTGATGCGGCGCAGCCGCGGCATTTCATTGACCCAATCACTAAACCTGCCGGCAGGCAGGTCACCCAATCACTAAATTTTACCGGCGCCAGCCGCGACGCATTCAATCACTACCCTCCTTCGCGAAACGCTACGGCGGGCAATGAATCACTAAATCACCCAATCACTAAATTCTCACCTGACTCTTCGGAAAAATGGGTTTAATTTGAACAAAATACTTTCCATGGCCTCTAAAAAAAATGCGCTGGTCTTCATTTTTATAACACTGCTGATCGACATTATAGGACTTGGAATCATAATTCCCGTGGTGCCAAGCCTGATCCAGGAACTTACAGGCGGAACGCTTAGTGAAGCTTCGATGTATGGGGGCTGGATGTTGTTCGCTTATTCGTTGATGCAATTTGTATGCGCTCCTATAATAGGTGGTTTGAGTGACTGTTACGGACGACGCCCCGTCTTGCTTGCTTCCTTGTTCGGCTTTGGCGTTGATTACGTGTTCCTCGCGTTAGCTCCCTCCCTAGCGTGGCTTTTTCTGGGAAGGATCATTGCCGGGATCATGGGCGCAAGTTTCACAACAGCCTCAGCGTATATCGCAGACGTAAGCACACCCGAAACCCGCGCGCAAAATTTCGGCATTGTCGGTGCCGCATTCGGTCTTGGTTTCATCATTGGGCCAATGATGGGTGGTTTTTTAGTGGAGTATGGTTCACGTGTCCCTTTCATGGTGAGTGCGGGATTGTCTTTGCTAAACTGGCTATATGGTTTTTTCATATTGCCTGAGTCCCTGAAGCCGGAAAACAGACGCAAGTTTGAATGGTCCAGAGCCAATCCCATTAGCGCACTCGTGAACCTGAAGAGATATCCCGTTATCCTGGGACTTGTTGCTTCCCTGATCCTGGTTTATATATCTGCGCACGCGGTGCAGAGCAACTGGGTTTACTACACCATGGAAAAATTCAAATGGACTCCAAAAACGGTCGGCATTTCCCTGGCCGTGGTGGGCCTGGTGTTCGCCATCGTTCAAGGAGGGCTAATCAGGATCATCATTCCGAAACTGGGTAAGGAACGTAGTGTATACGTAGGGTTGGGACTAAGTTCAGCGGGATTTCTGCTATACGCACTCGCAACCCAAACATGGATGATGTTTGCTTTTACAGTCGTGTATTGCTTGGGTGGAATTGCAGGCCCGGCTTTGCAAGGCATTATTTCAACACAGGTACCTCCCAATGAACAGGGTGAATTGCAGGGAGCGCTGACGAGTCTGGTGAGTATTACTTCGATCGTCGGGCCACCCCTGATGACCAATACATTTTCATTTTTCACGAACAGCCGCACACCATTTTACCTTCCTGGCGCCCCGATGCTACTCGGGGCAGTATTGACCATCATTGCAACATTAATGGCAAGGGCGAGCCTAAAACGTACTATGACGAAGGTGCCTCCCACCGATATAACGTCGGATTATTCCCAGGTCAAAACCAAGGTGGGCGGACAATAATGCTGTTTCTTTCACTCAGGCAATTTTCGCAACGTGATTGGAGGAGAAAAGAAAGACGATTGCGTCTCGTGAACGTAACCTTTGAAGGGTTTTGTGCGTCAAATAAGAAGATTCTGAATTTCTCCGGATGCTATGCAACCCACTGCTGTGATATCTGGTCTATAGACAAAACCATCGAACCATGAAGCCGCAAATTTTGCTCACCCTCTTCGTACTATCGCTGACCCTGTCATTTGTCAAGGCGCAAACGCGGGAGACCCGAAGTGTTGGAACCTTTACAAAGATCTCCTTCCGGGTTCCGGGAAAAGTGTATCTGCGTCAAGGTAGTCCTCAAAAGGTGGAGATTGAGGGCAAAAAGGACATCCTTAAAGAGGTAGAAACAGTGGTCGAAGGTGGCCGGTTGGTGATTGGCAAGGAGGGAAAGTGGTCGGATTGGTTTTGGGACAACAATGACGAAGAAGTAAAAGTATACATTACTGTTAAAGATATTGAAGGGCTTAGCGTCAGTGGTTCAGGAGACATAATCGGAGAAACAAGGATCAGCGCGCACAATTTAAACCTTAATGTCAGTGGATCCGGAAACCTTAAGATAGAAGCCGACGCATCGGGCGACATGGAGGCGGATGTGTCAGGTTCGGGCGACCTTTATGTAAAAGGAAAATGCAAGGGCTTCAACAGCGACGTAAGTGGTTCTGGTAAGGTTAATCTGGAACTGGTCATTACGGACGAAGCAGAATTCGGGATTTCAGGCTCTGGCAAGATCGAAGCGGCAGGATCGGCCTCAAGTGTCAAGGCGTCCATTAGCGGATCCGGGAAGGTTTTAGCTGCGGATCTTGAAACAAACAGCTGCAACATCAGAATCTCCGGATCAGGCGACGTTCAGATCAATGTAAAAAATGAAATTGATGCGACCATTTCAGGGAGCGGATCAGTAAGCTATCGCGGCAGCCCCAATAAAGTTAACAGCCATTCATCCGGTAGCGGAAGCGTTAAAAAGATGTAGGCGCATTCTGGCGCATTCACTCTTTAATTTCCCTCTTCTTCAAATACGCCAGTTGGCCCAAATGATAGCTCATGTGCGTTGTCCTGCTGATCACCACATTGAGTTTATTGCGATGAGGTTCCTTGGCAAAGTCTTCATCATTCACTGCCTCGTGTTTGCTTACCCAGGCTTCTGGATCCAGGGCCGTGAAATGCTCAAGCAGTTTTTCATTGACATCGATCCAGTATTTTCTTAGATCGGCAATGAGAGGAAATTGCTGTCCTGCATTATCGGGCGAAGAAATAAAAACCTTTTCGAGTTCAGGATATAGTTTGTTCCCGAATCCAAGCAAGGGAAACAATCCATCATTAACGGCGATAAGGTGACCGATCAGATACGTTCCGCTGTTTCTACCAGGGGCGGTTTCCCGAACAAGCACGTCGTCTGACACCGTATTTAAGAATTCATTTATCCGCGCCACCTGTAACGTCCATGCTTTCAGGATAGTCTTTGAAAACATGCTTGTATCAGGCAATGCTCTTTGTGTAATAATAGTTTCCATATTTGTTAGATTGATTTTTTTATTAAAAAAGTTGAGTAAAGTTTTGAAACTGCGTATTGCATTTTGTAACAATTTCTCCATGACCATAGTTCTTAGGACGCCGATATTTGGTCGCCCTTTGTTCTCCAGAAGGATTCAAATTTCCAGACCTGACTTCATGCATCGTCATTGAGATCACCGTGCATTTCGCCCGACGCGGTGTCCGACGCCATTGACGACAACCGGCAGAAAACGTTTCCGTAAACGAGCCAGAATTACTAGATTGCCCTTAAACAAGCTGAAAATGAAAGAAACGGACTTTCTTATTGAGATTCGAATTGATAAGTTATCAAGGATACCGAAGTATAGGCAGATCGTGAACTCCATCACAGCTGACATAGAAAGGGGTGCGCTGGTAGTGGGGCAAAGAGTGCCATCGATCAATGAAATCAGCGAAGAGTATTATTTGTCGCGTGATACCGTTGAAAAGGCGTACAACGTCTTGAAGGAAAAAAAAATAATCGTTTCAGCAAAGGGCAAGGGGTATTATGTCGCCCGGAATGTTTTTCCTTCCAAGATCAATATCTTATTTCTGCTCAATAAGTTGAGTTCGTATAAGTTGCGGATATACAATTCAATGGTGAACAGTCTGGGCCAAAGCGCTCAGGTTGACCTAACCATTTACCACTGCGACCCAAAACTCTTTCTGAATGCGTTAAGTGAAAGTGCAGGGCGTTATGATCATTACGTCGTCATGCCGCACTTTAAAGATGAATCAATGCATCATACCAATTCGAATGAAGATGTGCTGGAAGCATTGCGAAAGATTCCTGACAATAAATTGCTAATACTGGACAATTACCTTCCAGGACTCCATCGCGACATCGCTTCAGTTTATCAGGATTTTAAGATGGATATCTATGAGGCGCTTGAGGAAGGTATTGATCTGCTAAAGCGGTATTCGAATTTGATTCTTGTCTACCCGCGCAAGACGGTATATCCATACCCACTAGACATTCTCAATGGTTTTCAGAAATTTTGTGTCGATCACAGCTTCACTTTCGAAGTGCTGGAGGAGATTTATCCTGACATGGATCTCCACGCCAACGACGCATACGTAATCATTGAAGAATCAGATCTGGTCAATCTTGTTAAGCAGATCCGTGATAAGAAATTCACACCTGGAAAAGAAATCGGTATTATTTCATACAACGATACGCCTCTGAAAGAACTTCTTGGTATCACTGTCATCACCACCGATTTCGATGCCATGGGCGAAACGGCGGCTTACATGATCCTGAAGAAAAAGAAAGAAGTAGTCAAAAATGTATTCCGCTTCATCAACCGGAATTCGGTGTAGCCCTTTATTTCAGGTAAAACACCTCTTCCAACCTTACTGTTACGGGCGAATTATCAGCATTCGTCTCCATAATATCTGACATGTATTTCCACCATGTCTGCACGACCTCGTGGCTGCCCAATTCCTGTGACCCCGCATCTCCGCTAACCTTTTGCACTGCGAATAATGTATTTGACGCCTCGTCCAGAAAAATTGAATAGTCATTGACCCCATTAGCTTTTAACAATTCTGCTAAGGCTGGCCAGATAGCTTGATGTCGCTTGATGTATTCGTCCTTGCAGCCGGGGCGAAGCTTCATTTTGAACGCCATCCTGGCCCCTTGGTCTTCAGTCTTTGCTTCCACTGGATGCGCCTTTACGTGTGAAATAAACGATTGGGCTATTCCATGACAGTGCATGACGGGCCATGATCGCCAATTACTAAATTGGTAATTTATTGCCAATTTCCCATCTTCTAATATAATATCCATGGGTGTAGTTCTCGGAGTAATATTTCATTTCATTGGAGGGTTTGCTTCGGGTAGCTTTTATATGCCCTTTAAGAAGGTCAGAGAATGGTCCTGGGAAAGCTATTGGATTGTTGGTGGCATATTCTCCTGGTTGATTGTGCCGCCACTTGCTGCCTGGCTAACGTTGCCGGGATTTTCATCCATAATTAAATCAACTCCACCAGATGTTATCTTTTATACCATTCTTTTCGGTGTCTTGTGGGGAATAGGTGGTCTCACATATGGATTGGGAGTAAGATACTTGGGTATGTCACTCGGAAATTCTGTTGTCCTCGGATTCTGTTCCGCCTTCGGTGCATTAGTACCATCGATCTATTATAATTTTTTTCCGTCGCCAGGAAAAACGACATTCATGGAAATGCTGACAAGCACCTGGGGTCTCGTTGTGCTACTGGGTGTTGTAGTGTGTCTTGGAGGTATTTATATATGCGGTCGAGCGGGAGTGATGAAAGAAGCTGAAATGGGCGATGCGGAAAAAAAGAAAAGTGTTGCAGAGTTCAACCTTACCAAAGGCCTAATTGTTGCCGTTGCCTCGGGCATACTGAGCTCATGCTTTAATTTTGGAATCGAGGCTGGAAAGCCCATGGCCGAAACCGCTGTATCAACCGGATTAAATCCACTGTTTCAAAACAATGTCACCTATGTGGTTTTGTTATGGGGGGGATTGTCGACAAATTTGATCTGGTGCATCATTCTCAATTCCAGGAATAGGAGTTTTGGGAATTATTCCGACACCCGAACGCCATTGGTCAATAATTATTTTTTTTCAGCATTGGCTGGCACAACGTGGTTCCTGCAGTTCTTTTTTTATGGAATGGGTGAAAGCAAGTTGGGTAATGGCGCAAGCTCGTGGATCCTGCACATGGCGTTCATCATTCTCATTGCTAATATGTGGGGAATATTCTTGAAAGAATGGCACGGGGTAAGTAAACGCACACAACGAACTATTTTTGCGGGTATCACCACAATCATATTGTCTGTATTCATTGTGGGATATGGAAATGCTATCAAATAAAAACAATATAAAATATCATTATGTCAACTAAAGTCAAAAACCAATTCAAGCACGTGAGTTACTTGTGGGACGAAAAGAAAGCTGAAGCTTTTGTGGGTGATGAGGTCGGGCTCTTAATCTACCGATCAAACTTGCTGGGCGCTGATCTGAGACTAACCAACTACGGTGGTGGAAACACTTCGTGCAAAGTAATGGCAAAAGATCCCTTGACGGGGATAGAAACTGAAGTGATGTGGGTCAAAGGTTCCGGCGGTGATATCGGAACCTTGAAAAAGAGCGGACTTGCCGCCCTTTACATGAGCAGGCTGCTGGCGCTTCAACAGGTCTATCGCGGTTTAGAACACGAAGACGAAATGGTCGAGTTATTCAATCATTGCATATACGACCTTAGCTCAAAGGCACCATCGATCGACACGCCGTTGCACGCGTTTCTTCCATTTAAACATATCGACCACCTCCATCCAGACGCAGCCATCGCCATTGCTGCAGCGAGGGACGGAAAGAAAATAACGGCTGAGCTATTCAACAATACTATTGGTTGGGTGGATTGGCAACGTCCCGGATTTGATCTTGGTTTGAAGTTGAAGCAATGCCTGGCTGAAAATCCAGGTATCCGCGGGATCATGTTAGGGTCGCACGGATTGTTTACATGGGGAGATACGGCATATGAAAGCTATGTCAATACCCTGGAAGTCGTTGAACGCTGTGCGCAGTATCTTGAAGACAATTACAATAAGAAAGGGCCGGTTTTTGGCGGCGCGAAGTTAAAAAGCCTTGATAAAACAAAACGCCTTCAGCAAGCGGCGCAGCTAGCGCCTGTGTTGCGTGGCTTTTGTTCAAGTCACAATCGCATGATAGGTCATTTTACAGATGATGACCGGGTTCTTGAATTCATCAACTCCACCGATCTTGCACGTTTGGCACCTATGGGAACAAGCTGTCCCGATCACTTCCTGCGCACCAAAATCAGTCCACTTGTCTTGCCCTTCGCTGCTGATCGTGATCTAAGCGACACCAAGATCGTACGCGAAGAGTTACGGCCTTCGTTTGAGCAATACAGAACAATGTATAAGGACTATTACGAGCGCTGTAAACATACCAACAGCCCTGCGATACGCGATCCTAACCCCGTTGTTTTGCTTTATCCCGGTGTAGGCATGTTCACGTTTGCCAAGGACAAGCAAACGGCCCGTGTAGCCGCAGAGTTCTACACCAATGCCATCAATGTTATGAAAGGATCTGAAGCGGTATCTGCCTACACCTCCCTTCCACGGCAGGAGGCATTCAACATTGAGTATTGGCTCCTGGAGGAAGCGAAGCTCCAACGAATGCCTAAGCCTAAAGCCTTGTCAGGCAAGGTCGCCATGGTAACCGGTAGCGCCGGGGGAATTGGAAAAGCTATTGCCAAAAGGTTTGCTGAAGAAGGCGCATGTGTTGTTCTGAGCGATAATGATCCGAACAGGCTCAAAGAAGCTGAAGCGGAGTTCAAGAATAAATTTGGGCAGGATAGTTTTACCACTACCTCGATGGATGTTACTAGTGCTGAACAGATCACGGCATCACTCCATGTCGCCGCGCTCGCGTTTGGCGGAATCGACATAGTGGTTAACAATGCCGGCCTTTCAATTTCAAAACCACTGGAGGATCATACGGAAAAGGATTGGGATCTGCTGTACGACGTGCTCGTCAAGGGTCAGTTCCTGACGACGCAGGCAGGTGTCAAGACAATGCGCAAACAAGGACTTGGCGGTGATGTCATCAACATCGTGAGTAAGAATGCGCTGGTGTCAGGTCCCAATAACGCCGGATACGGTTCTGCGAAAGCCGCACAATTGCATCTGAGCAGGTTAAATGCCGCAGAACTGGGCCCGGACAAAATCCGTGTAAACGTGATCAACCCTGACGCAGTCATTGCTGATAGCAAGATTTGGGCTGGTGAATGGGCTGCAGGCAGGGCAAAAGCGTATGGCGTAACCGTTGAGGAACTGCCAGCCTTCTATGCTAAACGAACTTTGCTTAATGAAGTCATACTTCCTGTTGACATTGCCAACGCGTGTTTCGCCCTTGTCGGTGGACTGTTAAGCAAGTCTACAGGTAATGTAATAAATGTGGATGGCGGTGTTGCGGCAGGCTTTGTAAGATAGCGGCTCATAACGTAGTCGCTTTTCGATTTGATCTCGATAGCTGAAGGTACAGGAATGCCGAAGCTGCAAGCCCGGCACAAATTCCAAAAGCCATCGGAAATCTTGATGGGTCATTGCCATACAGCAGGCCCGATGCGAACGCGCCCGTTCCAATCCCAAACTCCATGAATATGTATACGGAGGCTACCCCCCTCCCTTTGTGTGCTCCTTCACTGAGGTCTGTTGCCCAGGCAATCAGGGTTGGAGACGTGGTGCCGTGGGCAAGGCCATACAATGACATCCCAATGATCAATTGAAATGATGTTGTTGCAAACGCTATGGTTAGCATGGCGATAACGATGAACGCGGCACAGACTTGCAGTACCGGTCGCCTTCCCAAATAATCCGAAGCCTTACCGCCAATCAATCGTATTGCCAACGCAGCCATAGTCATGTATGTGAACAACAATCCTTTATTCCTGATGGAGACGTATTGACCGAAATCCGGGATGAGGGTAAAAACAGTTCCGTAAGAGTATCCAAGAAAAACCATCACGATGCACGGAGCAATCACGCGCGGTTCAAACAAATCTTCTCTCCTGACACTTAGCATGTTGATATGAAAAGGATTTTTTTCTTTCAGCGTCTCCTTGATCCCAAACAGAATCACGACTGATACAAGGCCGAATGCTGAAGCACAATAAAAAACGCCATTTAATCCAACATGGTTTGCCAGCATACCGCCTATGGCTGGGCCACCTGCCATGCCCAATGAACCAAATGTCCCCAACAATCCCATAGCCTCGCCGCGCCGTTGTGCGGGAATGATGTCTGACATGAAGGCTGCCGTTCCTGTTGGTGTGAATCCCGTTGAAAAACCGTGAACAAGACGGAGGATGAGAAATCCCGAAACACCGGTAAGCACAGGATAAATGAGGCTGCAACAAAAGCAGACAATCGAGCCAATCATGATAACAGGCACCCGCCCGATCTTGTCTGCAAGCTTTCCACTGAAAGGCCGTGATAGCATTGCAGTAAGTGTGAAAAGAGAAATAATAAGTCCTTTGTACTGTGCGCCTCCAAGGCTTTCAAGATAAGCTGGCAATTCCGGTAGCAGCATGTTGAAGCTTCCAAAGAACAGCAGAGAGCTTGTGCAAAGCAGCCAGAATTGAGAAGTGTATATACTTTTTTGATGGTTCAAACGATCAGCAAATTAAAATACCTGCTTTGCCTGCAGGTATCTTGTGATATTAATATTGCTGGGGCTTTTCCTGGGCGCCCAACAAAAAAGCTTTAATAAAATCATCCAGGTCGCCGTCAAGCACGTTTTGTGCGTCATGCCGCTCGACACCCGTGCGTGCGTCTTTTACCAGCTTATATGGATGCAGCACATAGTTCCGTATCTGTGATCCAAAATCGATTTTCATTTTTCCAGCTTCGATCTTGTCGCGTTCAGCGTGACGTTTCTCCAATTCACGCTGATAAAGTTTTGATTTCAACATCTGCATGGCTCGTTCACGATTGGCGTGCTGCGACCGTTCCACCTGACATACAATGACGATCCCCGTGGGTTTGTGTGTTAGCTGAACTTTGGTTTCAACTTTATTGACGTTCTGTCCACCAGCTCCACCGGATCGCGAAGTTTGAATTTCTATATCCGCCGCGTTGATCTCTATTTCGATAGAATCATCAACCTTCGGATAAACAAAGATGGATGCAAACGATGTGTGACGACGCTGATTGGAGTCAAAAGGAGATATCCGCACCAGGCGATGAACACCGATTTCCGATTTCAGCTTTCCATAGGCAAAGGCACCTTCTATTTCAAGGGTTGCAGATTTGATCCCCGCCACGTCTCCCGACTGGTAATCGATCTGACTGACTTTGTACCCGTTCTTTTCCCCCCACATGATGTACATCCTGTTCAGCATGTCTGCCCAATCCTGGCTCTCCGTGCCCCCAGCGCCAGGGTTGATTTCCACAACCGCACCCAACTGATCTTCCTCCTTGCTGAGCATTTTTTTGAATTCGAGTTCTTCTACGGCCTTCGCAGCCAACTCAAATTCACGATCAAGCTCATCTTCACCGACGTCACCGGCTTCATGGAACTCGTTTAAGACATCGAGGTCGTCCATCAGCTTCGTGACATTGTCAAAAGCATCCGTCCACACCTTTTTAGTGCGTATGTTCTTTAAAATAACTTCTGCTTCTTTTGGATTGTTCCAGAAATCGGATTGCTGCGTGATCAGCTCTTCATCCTTTACTTCGAGGTACTTACGATCGTAGTCAAAGATACCTCCTCAAGGCGCTAACGCGAGCCTTCAAATCCTTCAATTGATCTGTTGTCATGGTTGTTGTTTAAAATAAGTCCACTATCGGGGGGCAAATATAGGGAAAACAGCGATTGGACCATAGCCCACGGAAATTGACGAACCTTGCGGAAAACCAAGGTTAAAAGATGCTTTCAGAAACTCATATGCTCAAGTTCGTGATGATAAAAATGTGAGTATCTGTCCACCGTAAGTAACCGGTAGCCGTGTTTCAAACGTTGTGATTTTTTTTTGATCAACATTGTGGGCAGACCCACAGCCACCATGACCACCGAGGCAGTGGTCACATTTTCATTTAAAGTGGCCTTTTCACCCTTCACGATGATCTCATTCACCTGATCAATTGCAAAGTATCCAACCCCACCCACCACTAATGCCCCGCCGATTTTATTGAGAAAGCCTGAACGTTTAAAATACAGCCGTTCGATCTGGTGAAACGGGACCACCGTCATATGGGCCATGACCGCCGTGTCAAAAAGATTATTGACGTAGCTGGTTATTTTGTCTTTGCTTCCTTTGGTCTTATAAGTGATATCATCACCATAGCTTAGCCTGAGGATCACTTTTTGTTTTTTCAACAATACGAGTTGTTTCTGCGCATAGACGCCAGGTGCGAATACAAAAAACAAGGCGACAAAAATGACAGTGGCGGTAAATCTCAATCGAATGGCACCGTCGTTCATAGGTTAGGTCGTAGGTTTCCACGGAGTTTCCTCTACGCCAAGTTCCTGCGTAACGGTTCTGCTGAGTACGAACAAGTAATCTGAAAGGCGGTTAAGATATTTTATAACCTGAGGGTCAACGCTTTCCTGTTCACTCAATAAAATTACCAAGCGCTCAGCACGTCTGCATACCGTTCGGGCTATGTGACAATGAGAAATAGCAGGATGACCGCCCGGCAAAATGAATGAACGCAGTGGCGGCAAACTTGCTTCCATACGATCGATCTCCTTTTCGATGAATTCCGTGTCAGCATCAAACAGCTGTGGGATTTTTACCTTAACGTTTCCAGGTTCGCTTGCAAGCACAGCCCCGATTGTAAATAGCTTCTCCTGGATCCCAATAAGAATTTCTTTTCGAGTGGCATTCACATCCAGGTCTCTGACAAGCCCTAAGAAGGAATTCAGTTCGTCAACGGTCCCATAGGATTCAATGCGAACGGCGGCCTTGGAAAGGCGTGTTCCGCCAAACAACGAAGTGTACCCCTGATCCCCTGTTTTTGTATATATCTTCATCCGCCTCGAAATGGTATTCGAAGGTAAAAAGATTTGATGATTAAATCCCCCGTTTAGTTTTAGCAGCGCACGGAATGTGATGCGGCAGGTAGATTGCACAGAAGACACTTCTTAATCGGCGGCTATTGAATGAGTGCAGAACTTGACACTGAGTCGGCTTGCGTCAGCACTTTTCACTTTTCACTATTTTTCATCCGCCGTAGCACCTGCGAAGGTGGACACTTTTCACTCCTGGGATTTCATTGCCGGCTGCGGCGTACTCCGGTTAACGCTATCATTTTTCTTATCCCACTCGATCAGTCCATCACGCAGTCTGATAATACGATGTGCGTAATGCGCGATATCGTCTTCGTGTGTGACCATGATGATCGTATTTCCCTTATCATGCAGTTCCTGGAAAAGACCCATAATGTCGTATGAGGTCTTCGTGTCCAGGTTACCCGTTGGCTCATCGGCCAGGATAATGGATGGGTTATTGACAAGCGCCCTGGCAATGGCTACACGTTGGCGTTGTCCCCCAGAGAGCTCATTTGGCTTATGATGATGACGATCGGCTAGGCTAACGCTTTCCAATGCCCCCATAGCGATCTCATCGCGGTCCGATTTGCTATATCCTGCATACACCAATGGCAATGCAACATTGTCCAGCGCCGTGGCTCTCGGCAAAAGATTGAAGGTTTGAAATACAAAGCCTATCTCCTTGTTCCGCACCTCTGCCAGCTCATTTTCGGTCATTTCACTTACCAGGTGACTGTTCAGGCTATATGAACCGGTCGTGGGCGAATCGAGACACCCGACAATATTCATGAGCGTCGATTTTCCAGAACCTGACGGTCCCATAAATGCAACATACTCGCCCTTGTCGATGGAAATGGATACGTCCTGCAGGGCGTTCACAATATTATTACCCATTTTATAGACCTTCGCCAGGTGATGTGTCTCAATTATTCTCATGATCCATTAGTTTACCATTTAACGGTGTAATTACAAGGATGGATGTAAAAGTTTGAAAGTTGGCAACATCCTGCCAAATACCAAAATCCTTATTTTCAAGGGTCCTGCAAACGATTTTATTCATTTGTTACGAGGCGCTGTCCAGCAGCATCCTGATTCAGACGTAGTGCCTGCTGAAAATGTTACACAACGATTTCACCCGAGGGAGTGAGCAGAAATGTTTTGGTATGATGTTCAAAGGTGGTCGTGTTGTAAACGCGTTCCGAGAAAGTCATTTGGCCAGTCATATCCACCAGAATAAGGGTGGAGCATCTGGAGCCATAGTTTTCGGCTTTGATGAACATCGGGGAAAGTGCAAGCTCTCGCTCGGGCGTCAGACCGGTGTCGGGCAGCTGCTCGTGCGGGGCTTCGACGTCGTCATAAAGTGCTTTGAATACGTCTTCGGTATCAATTATGGGGCTGGCAAGAACAGGTTCCAACTTTTGTTTGCCCCGTACGACCTTTGGCCAGGGTGTTTCCAACAATTTATTGCTGATACCGTAGAAACCTGGTGTTAGCTTTTGGATACCGCTTTTATAATTTGAGTAGTACCAGAGACCATCAGCACTTCCCACCAGCAAATTGAACCCATTGTAGTCTTTTCCCGTAGCCTCGAATTGTTGGAGGTAGTTTTCGGGAGTCACAGGTTTCTTTAGAAAATCTGAAACAAGGTTCCCACGCGAAGGTGCCTTTGGATCAATATTCTTGGGATCACGGTAGTTCGTCAGCATGCTCACCTTACCTTTCCGGGTGACGCCAAGCCAGGTGCCGCCTGCTTCAAGATCACGTCCTGCTAAAATATCGGGTTCGTCGTCCCAAAAGTCTGCCGCCGCCGTAGGCCTGTCGTAGAATTCGTCACGATTGCCTGCGACAATGAGTTTATAATTCGGGTGATGGTGCAGCGAAATAAATATCAGACACATGAAGGACAAGGTTTCATCTTTATCTTCCGAGCTTAATCCTCAAACAATTCTAACTGTTCCGGTAACAGCGTAAAAGATCGGCGATGAAACGGGGTAACACCACATTGACGGATACCCTCCCGGTGGGCTAGTGTTGGATAACCCACATTTGTTTCCCAGCTATATCCGGGAAACTGAATGGCGAGACTGATCATTAGGTCGTCGCGATAAGTTTTGGCTAATACTGAGGCAGCCGCAATAGAGAGATAAGTTGCATCACCTTTTATGATGCATTCAAATCTAACCTCCCCATAAGGTTTGAATCTGTTCCCATCGATCAGCAACAATTCCGGACGGGTATTCAGTTTGTCCACGGCCAGATGCATTGCCTTGAACGATGCATTCAGGATGTTGATCTTATCGATCTCCTCGTGATCAACTTCACCTACAGCCCATTCGATTGCATCGCGTTGAATATCGAAGCGAAGAGCCTCGCGCTCTTCCTTAGTAAGCTGTTTAGAATCATTTAACAATTTATGCTTATAACGTTTTGGCAGGATGACGGCCGCCGCCACTACGGGACCAGCGAGACATCCTCGTCCTGCTTCGTCACATCCAGCCTCAATTAGATTTCTCGTAAATGATGACAATAGCATATTGTACAAACTTAACGCTGAAATGATTCCCGGCAAAAAGATTTCAATAGCTTTGAAATTGAGAATGGATAGGTACCACAAAAATTTCAGTTCAAGGGATTAATTCTCAATTACTTTTACTCCGATGCCTAAAGAAGGAAATAAGAACCCATGGAAAACGCTTTCCGGGGAAGACAAGTATGAAAACAAGTGGATCAAAGTTACAGAGTACCAGGTGATCAACCCGGCCGGTGGCAAGGGAATCTATGGAAAGATCCATTTCAAGAACGTTGGCATTGGCATCATTCCGATCGATCATGAAGGAAACACATGGATGGTTGGTCAGCACCGGTATACGCTTGACAAATTTGAATGGGAGATCCCTGAAGGCGGTGGGCTACTGGGTCAAGATACTTTGAGCGCGGCACAAAGGGAATTGAAAGAAGAAACCGGATTGACTGCTGCAAAATGGACGCTTATTTTGGAAATGAATCCCTCCAACTCCGTGTCCGATGAAAGATGCGTAATCTATATGGCAGAAGGCCTCACGGAGGGAGAGAACGATCTTGAAGAAACAGAGGCTGACATGCTGTTGAAAAAATTGCCATTGCGTGAAGCAATTGCTATGGCTGACCGAGGCGAATTTGCCGACAGCTTGACTCTACTGGGGCTGCTGAAAGTGGCAAGGCTAAAGGGACTTTAACGCGGGTTAGTTGACGTTAGGGTAAACTCGCCCGTATTACTTATATTATCAAAAAGCCACACCATGAACCAAGAGGCAAAACCAGTGCGCATGTCGCTAACGACCATTACCGAATTGATGATACCTGCCTATGCGAACTTCGGGGGAAAGATTCATGGCGGCATTTTGTTATCACTAATGGATAAGGTGGCCTATGCCTGCGCAAGCAAACATGCCGGCGCCTATTGTGTTACCGTATCAGTGGATAGAGTTGAATTCTTGAAGCCTGTAGAAGTGGGAGAATTGGTTTCGCTGCATGCCGCCGTAAACCATGTCGGAAGGTCTTCTATGGTCGTCGGCATAAGGGTTGAAGCTCAACACGTGAAAAGCGGGCTGATCCGCCATACGAACTCATGCTATTTTACAATGGTAGCCAAGGATGACGACGACAAACCTACACTCGTTCCGAAACTGATCCTTGAAAATAAGGACGAAGTGCGCCGATTTATCATTGCCATGAGGACAAAGGAAATAAGAGCGAAAGTGAAAGACGAATTGAATGATGCAAAATCTTCTATTCAGCTCGATCAGGCCACAGAGCTGCTGAAAGACGAACGATGCATCATCTCCATGAACAGTTAACGTATGAAGAATTTGTTGTTGAAGTATTACCCGTTGGTTCAATCATGAAAATCGTGCGGGCGCTTTACACCGGCTATGGTGTTATTGTATTTGCTACTCTTTTCTTCCTTGCCTTGCCCCTTTTTCTAATACCGATGCATTTCAAAAAAAATCACGCCATGATTGGTGTTATCAACAGGTGGTGGGCCAGGCTATTATTTTTTTTTATCGCGATCCCGTTCAAGGTCGAATACAGGAAGCCCCTTGTCAAAGGCAGGAAATATATTTTTTGCTCCAATCACTTTTCTTATCTCGATATTCCTACGCTGGGGCTGGTGTCGGCCAACGCCATATTTGTTGGAAAGACCGGCATTGAAAACATCCCACTATTTGGCTACGTGTACGGGAAGCTGCACATCACGGTCGATCGTAAAAAGCTCAAAAGCAGGTACGAATCTGTTAAACGTTCGATGGAAGCAATAGATGAGGGAAAAAGTCTCATCATTTATCCTGAGGGCGGAATCGTCACCAAAAAGGATCCGCAGATGGCGAAATTCAAAGACGGGGCTTTTCGCATCGCGATTGAAAAACAAATCGCTATTGTTCCTGTTACCATTCCATATAATTGGATAATTTTGCCACCTGAAGAATTCCTTTTAAGATGGCATCCGCTGAAAGTTATTTTTCATGAGCCTATGGAGACAACCGGGCTAACATTGCAGAATATTGATTCTCTCAAGGATAAATTATTTTCTATTATAGAAAGCGAACTGAAAACTCAACTGAGTCATGAAAATTGATCGTTCTTTACTGGATAAGATAGCGCACCTTTCGCGATTGGAGTTTGATGAGAAGGATGCCGAGAAGATGATGAAAGATATGACGGCCATTGTAGATTGGGTTGAAAAACTTAAGGAAGTGGACACGGAGGGTGTAGAACCCCTCACAACAATGAGTTCAGAAGTGAACGCGCTGAGAGAAGATGTAGTAACGGAACATCTCAGCCACGACCGTGCGCTTAGGAATGCTCCCAAAAAAGACTCCGATTACTTCCGCGTTCCCAAAGTGTTGGAGTGATTCTTTCATCCGCTTTGGCCCGCTTTACGCTTGGATAGCAGTTAGAATTTATCGGTTTATATCCATCCATCATTTAAAATTTTCAAATAAAAGTCCCTCCCGTTAGCTTGCATGTAACGGATCATATGCGCATCGATCGATTTTGGAAAACCTGGATAGCCGAATACCGCAACCTATGGTACGTTGTTACAATCGCAGGTCTTTGCTTTCTACTGTTTCTTTGGTTCTCCCGCTTCGAAGGACCATCTGGTGTGATAAAATGGAATAAACTGCAGGAACAAAAAACAATTGAAACTACGGTCCATAGTTTTCAGCTTGGCCCGTTCAACATCAGCATCCCAGGAGACAGTTATGTTATCCTTGAATACTTTCACGGCAGCGAAGTCACTCCCAACGCGTTCGCATCCTATGCATTTCTCGCAGGCTTGATATTCGGAGTTACCATTCTACTCACGGCGATCACAACGTTAGATAAATTTTGGTACCTCGGCGGAATGGCATTCTTCATATTGTTTATGGTTACGCTGAGGCTGGAGGTTCTTGGTATTTTCGGAATGTACAACCGCATACCTGATGGAATAGCCCTGGCGTTATTTGTTATCACAAGTTTTTACTTCAATCGAATCAACCATGGCATTTCCTTTGTTGCGCGATGGCTGACTTTTATTGTCATATGGATTTTCATCGCCGTTGTGATAGGTGCCTTCTCTCAGGTAAATTATCCATTTTATCACCTAACACTAACGGGGTACACGGCCGGCATTGTCATCAGCATTCTATTCATCATCATTGTATCCCACGAGGTCCTTGCGGGATTCATATATATCGTTGGTCAAAGCAATGCCCACAGTCTAAGACATTTTTTTCTGATCACTGTATTTTACATGGGCAATCTGATCATCACCTGCTTTCATGAGTTGGGGTACATTGAATGGAAATTTGTTTACATCGATCCTTACCTCCTCCTGACTGTTTCGTCAGTTCTTGGCCTCTGGGGGTTGAGACAAAGAGAAAGCCAATACGAAGGCATCTTTCGATTTGCTCCTGTCGGTGCCCTTGGTTTCGTGGCCATGGCAATAATATGCTATGCCACAATTGGTCAGCTCTTGGGCAATTGGAATGACCCATCACTCAAGATCATGCGGGACGCTATCATTTTCAGTCACACTGCTTTTGGAGTTATCTTCCTTGTTTACATTTTTTCGAATTTCATATTGCTGCTTGCCCGCAATCTGCCAGTTTACAAGGTCTTATACAATCCAACGAGGATGCCCTATTTTACATTCCAATTCGCGGGCCTCATCGCCATGCTTGCCTTCATCTTTTATTCCAATTGGCGCACTTATCTTTTTAACGGGATGGCAAGCTTCTATAATACAACGGGTGACCTGTACACGTTGCTTGAAAATGAAGTATATGCAGAATCGTTCTATGAGCAGGGAGCAAGACAGGGCTTTCAGAATAATCGTTCAAACTATGCATTGGGCGTTCTGAAAAGTCAGCGATTCAACTTCGAATCAGCGCACGAACACTATGCCTTAGCCAATGACAAACGCCCTACTGTTTACTCCCTTGTAAATCAGGGCAATCTTTATGTGTGGGAGAATGACATGGTGGAAGCCATCAACGCCTACCGCGATGGCTATAGACAGATTCCGGATTCACCCGAATTGGAAAACAATCTTGGCTTTGCGTATGCCCGAATGCACCAACTTGATTCAGCCATCGTTTTCCTGAACAGGGCACGGGAAGCGAAATTGACCAGGGTTTCTGCTGAGACGAATTTCTTTGCGTTGGCTGCACTCGAACTTATTCCTATTAAAACCGATTCCATTCTGGGAGTCTTTGGGACCTCCGAAACACCGGTGATCGCGAATGCACTTGCTCTTTCAACGTTACAAGGTCAGGAACTTAAGACCACGGTACTCCCACTGAAGGAAAAACATCTTAATTTATATTCTGCAACGCTGCTCAACAATTATGCGATCAAGTATGCGACCAAACTTGACACGGCATTTTTAAGTGAAGCTTACGCCATCGCTTCCGATTCCATGAACGGTGATTTTAGCGAAGCCTTGAAATCTTCACTGGCCTTTGGATATTACCATCAGGGGAATATTTCGAGGGCCTTGCAGATCCTCGCGGAACTTGTGTACGTGTCCCAGGACTATAAAGGAAAATTCAACTACATCATGGGATTGTGGGCGCTGGAGCAGGGTAATCCTGAGTTGGCTTCCACCTATTTTACCTTTGCGGACACCTACGATTATAAAGAGGCGCGGTTCTACAACGCCATAGCATTGTCCGAAGCAGGTCAAAATGCTCAGGCCAGCCAGGCGTGGGATTCAGTTCTGGTTCGTCAAAAAGGCGATCTTCAGGCAATAGCCCTTCAAATGAAGCGGATTTTGTCTATTGCACCAACGGCCGCGCTATCCATGAACGATGCCGAGAAGTATCAATATTGCCGATACCGGATAGGTATCCGTGATTCACTTACAGCGAACATGCTGCTCAATCGTTTTGAAGATCCCAACTACAAGGCACAAGCCATCCTCGATATAAGCAGAAAATATTACGACGCAGGTATGCCTGTTCCGGCAATCGTGTATTTCAACAGGATCGCCGGATTGGAGCTTACGGACAAGAGACTGTACGAGGATATCAGGCATTTTGAATTGCTAATGCTCGCCGATAAAAGAGATATGGCTGGCTTGGCCCGTCAGATCAACAACGGTATTGAATTCGATTCGAACCGAACTTTAGAGAAACAATATTATACGGCATTGATCGCTGAAGCCAATGGTGATACATTATTGGCGAGTAAGAATTACAAACTTCTCAGCGCTTACAATCCGTATCTGGAAGAAGGAATTATTGCTGCGGCAGACTACTTCAGACGTCACGACAAAAATAAACTCAGGGCTTACAATATCCTGGCAGAGGCCATACAAATCAACTCAAATTCGATACGACTGTTGAGAGCTTATGTTGCTGAAGCATCCAGAGTGGGATTCGATCAATATGCATACGACGCCGGGCAACGCCTCCTGCAACTTGAAAATTCACTGCGCTAACTCGTCGCTATCTTTTGGACGGCGCTTTCTTGATCGTGCGTTGCTTTTTTTTCAATTTCTCCCTTTCCTCAGCTTTCCACAACTTCATGTTCTCTTTGATGACTTTCCAGTAGTCCGCCCCATAGTCGACAAAAATCTCAGCCTTCGCCGGAATATCGCGTGTTGATTCTATGTAGGTCTTCAGGCCATCAACTACGTAATCGGCATTGTTGCGGAGTCCTTTGACCCGTACCATTCCATGTGCGTCATTCGCATACCTGGCCAGCGCGGTCTTCAAAGGTCTGGCATCAATAACGTGATTGCGATTGATGTAAAAAATGTATCCGTTCTTGCCATCTTCATCTTTTACATCCTTCCATGCACTTTTTTTTCCCTTATACTCAACTATACGTGTACCCTTGGGGATTGCCTTGCGTGTATATAGCCCCATCCCCGAACCAGGGAGTGTTGACTTTTTAACATACAGTTGTTTTTCAAGAAGAGCCATACTAAAAAGTCGGTGGTTAAAACGAGCGGCAATATAGACGAAATCGCTCCCGTAAAAAAAATCAGGGCGAGAGTGTATAGCCTTAGCGTGTGTTGTTTACTAAAGGAATGATTTTAGAACGAGGCGGATGCTTACGATGACGATAACGATACCAACGATCAGCATCATCCGTTTAAGGGGCAACTTCTGCGTGAGACTTGCAGCCAACGGTGCTGCAATTAGTCCACCGAGGATCAAACCAAGGATGATCTGAAAATAACTAATACCGATGGTGGCAAAAAAAGTTATCGAACTGCTGAGGGAAACAAAGAACTCTGCAAGATTTACTGATCCTATGGTGTACCGCGGGTTTCGTCCTTTCGCAATTAAAGTGGACGCTACGATGGGGCCCCATCCTCCACCACCGATTGAATCCATAAATCCACCAAAACCAGCTAACGCCGGAATATTTTTTGTTTTCCTCTTAGGTTTTTGCTGCATGAGTGCCTTGCGTATAATGATGATACCCAGCGAAAGCGTATATACTGCAACAACGGGACGAATGATCGAATTATAACTTTCGAATGAAGTGAGAATGTAGGCACCAGCCACAGCCCCTAATATTCCAGGTATCAGAAGACTCTTGAAGAGCTTTTTATTGACGTTACCAAACCGAAGGTGTGACAGCCCGGATACTCCACTTGTGAAAATCTCAGCTGTATGAATACTAGCGCTGGTTGCCGCGGGCGGAACGCCGAACGACATCAGAAAGGTTGATGCACTTACTCCGTATGCCATTCCCAATGATCCGTCGATCATTTGCGCTATGAAACCACCCAAAACGAAAATGAAAAACTCCGGACCTATAAGGTCAATTACAGATTGACTTTGATCCAGGATCACATCATAATAAAAAAAGACCCCGATGATGATCAATACTATTGCACCCGTGATTACAGCAATGATCGTTCGCCTATACGATATCGGTTTAGCGATAACTTTCGGTTCGCCTTCTTTAATTTCATCCATAACGAATTCCGGCTCCACGACTTTTATATCGTTAATAATGACTTCCGGCTGTTCCTTTATTTTAGTCATAGTCTGCTATTCCTTGCTCCTCAGATCAATATTATGAAACACAAAAAGCCTGATGGCATGAATATTTGCGTACGCATTACCGGCCGGCAATTGTTGAAAAACATACATGTACCCCAGTTGAGCATTGATGTGACTGGTAAATTGGTAACCAAACCCTGCAAATAACCGATTTTGGTCGAAATAATTGTAAACAATATTTTTTCCAGCATTGATGTGAATTTCATTGTTGAGGAATAAGAATGGCGTTTTCGGTTTAACCTCATGACCCCGCAGTGGAATCGTGAATGCGATGTTGTACCGGAATCTCCAATTGAAATTATATTCATCCGTTGCCATGTTGTCGACAGCCTTGGTCCGGAATCTTTGCTCGACCCTGAACCATTGCATGAGGTTAAACCCTTTTTTCTTTTCAGACCATTGTATCTGCTGCCACGGTCTGTGCTCCGGCAGATCAGGTTCGCCTTCCGCGAGACCATACTGCGTCACGTATGCATAGCCAGCTGTTAACCTTACCTGATCCGACAAATAGTAAGTATAACCCGCCCGAATAATGCTCAAATTCTTTTGCTCGACAAAATTATTCGTCAGCCTCAGGTGCAGGTCAAGCCATACACCACTGCGTTTTGTAAACCGTGTCTGATTAAAGTAACCAAACCAGGTTTGTTCACGCTCATCGAAACTCTTCGTCTGGGCCATAATTGTGTTTATGAACCCTATGCAAAAGATCAAGACTACAATAACGTACTTCATCGCGGGCGAAACTTAAAATTGAGTTCTCAAGATCTGCACGCTATTTTGACAGCAGTCCATCCAACGTTACGGCTACATAATACAGGCCACCAATAGTCGGACCGGCGGCATATTGTATATAGCGGTTATTAAGCACATTGGTTCCACCTGCCTTAACAGTAGTGTGAAGCTTCGGCATCTTATAGGATACCTGGGCGTCCAGGCTGTTGTAAGAAGGTATCTCTCCATTAGCCAGTGGACTTTCCCATGTAAATGCTTCCTGCCATCTCCATACAATATTGAATCCCAGGTTCTTCACCACCTCGCGATTGCCGAAGGAGACATTCGTTGCCCATTTCGGTGTATTGAAGCCGGTAACGAAAACATCATTTTCTTTGTTCTCCGATATGTCGTTATAATTCACATTGGTTCCGATGGTGAATTTCTTAAAGAAATTATAGGTGATCCCCAATGAAGAACCAAAGTTGACATATTTGTTGCGCGCGTTAGTATACACCCTGTACCGTACCTGGCGGGGGGTTCTGTTAGACTGGAGCATGGAAATTACCGCATCATCAGTTCCGACAGATACTTGCTTGTCAGGATCAGGATACTTGCCGCTTGCATCTGCGAGGTATGGTACGGCAACTTCCACCTGACCCAAAAATCCATCGTACTCGTTCATGTAGGCATCAGCATCAATAACGAGTGTGTTGTCTAGGAGCACGCTTTTATATCCAACCTCTAATGAGTTGATTCTCTCGGGGCGCGTTGGAGACAGATTTGTTTGTTGCAGCAATTCGCGGTTCTTCAGCGCGGCATCCGCAGCTGTCATTCCGGTTTTTACATCAGCATTAACAGCGGCGTTAAATGTGTTGGCAGAAGTAAGTGTATAGGAATTATCCAGGTAGTTGAGTCCCTCATTGATGTATGACAGTCCCCCAACGCGTCGAACATTGCCGTTGTTCACAAAAGAAAGTGCCTCAAACAATGAAGGGAACCGGAAGCCATTTTGGAAAGATACCCTGAAATTATGCTTTTCGGCGACTGTGTAAACAGCCGCGATCCGAGGATTGATCTTAGGATTGAATTCGAGGTTTTGATCAAGGCGAACGGAACCGAATATTTTCAATTTTTCTTTGAAGAAGGTCTTCGTTGCCTGGGTGAAAAAACCATACTTGGTGTAATGCACGTTCTTGCCAAAAGTTCCATCCTCAAGGGGCGTATTGCGATCGGCAACTGGCCTCGAGAAATCCACAAAGTTATTACCGTCTGGTATGACCTCATAGACACGGAAATCCGCACCGACAAGGAGATCGAATATTTTTATTTTGCTTGAGAGATCCCATTGAGCGTCGGTATGATACATCCTGCTCTTTTGCGTGAGCCATGCTCCTCCGGTAGCGGTACCGTAGGGCACATTAGCAATATGGTCCCAGTTGTTGCTTTTTATGATCTCACTTTTCAACTGATTGAACTCGGCAGAGCCAGGTTCGACGCGTCCAGCATCAGCGTCAACCCGTGCAAGACGCGTTGCCTCCGCAAGATCTGTTCCCGCGTTAAGTTCGCTTTGTAACTTAGCCTTATACTTCGCACTCCAGGCGCTATTGGAAAGGTGCGTGAGATCTAAATTATCAGATAATGGTTTGAGGTTGTAAGAGTCGCCGGTATCTTCAATGGATACGTAGGATCGCACGCTGTAATGAGCGCCCTTCAACTCAAGCTTATGGTTTTGAACAGTTGTATTATCCAACTGGATCTTGTTGCCCCGTTGGAAAAGCCCATCCATGATACCGTAACGGTATGCGTAAGACAGTTCCGCGTCCTTTCCTATTCTGTAATGCAGCGACGCGTCAAATTTCAGGTTATCAACCTTTCCTGGTACCAGGTCTTTCTCCCAATAACCTGTCCTTCGTACTACAAATGACTGGTTTGAAACACCATTGTAGGTGATGCCGCTAATGTTGACAGCGTTACTACCACTGTCATCGCCATACTTATTCCATGCATCGTACGCCGGGTGATCTGCAACATCAAGTTCAGGGTATGAAGGGTTCCCTGTGCCTGGCGTCGGGTTAGGATTCTGATCATTGGCTGAATTCCCTCGCCAGTCAGTTGCCTTCAAATAGCTTCCATTGATCTTGAACGCAAACTTATCGTTAAAGGCATGCGCATACCGGATCGCCGTCTCCGTTAAAATGCTGGGGTCATAATCGATGCCATCCACGTGATTGACACCTGTTTTCTGATAAACGCTTAGCCCCTGATATAGAAAAGGGCTTTTGGTAGTAAGGTTGGCCAACCCGTTGATCGCATTCATTCCATAAAGAGCTGATGCAGCACCGGGAGTAATTTCAACACTTTCAATGTCCAGTTCAGTCGGGCCAATAGCATTACCCAACGGTACGCCTAGTGTGGCCGCCTGCATATCCACGCCATCCACTAATTGCATGAACCTGAAATTATTAGGAATATTGAAACCCCGTGTGTTAGGCACTTTGAAGGTGATGCTTGACGTCGTCATCTGAACCCCCTTAACATTTTCAAGGGCGTCATAGAAGCTTGGTGAAGGCGTTTCACGGATCGTGCGAATGTCCATCTTTTCAATGGCAACAGGAGATTTAAGCTGTGACTCCTCTACCCTTGACGCCGAAATGACAACCTCCGCTCCGAGTAATGCACTTTCAACCAGCGCAACAGCGATCGATTCACCTTCCGACGTGACCACCTCCTCGTGGGTTCTGTATCCAACAAATGAAATTATTAGTGTAGCGGGTAGTGTCTTAACCTTAAGATTGAATTTTCCTTGGGAATCTGTAACAGTTCCCAGAACCGTGCCTTTCACCGAGATATTAACGCCGGGCAGGGCATCCGCTGTTTCGCCATCGGTTATGCTACCGCGCAGGGTATACGTGTTTTGCGCCAGAAGCGAACTCGTTAGGAGACCAAAAATCAGGGTAGCATAAAATGCTCTCATATAAACTCTATCGTCTTGGTGGAGTTTGCAAAGGTAAATCGAATGACTACAAAATCAATAGGGATTATGGGAACCGTTGAAAAAATGTGATGGAAATTACCTCCACTTTCAACTAAAAGGCCTTTGCAACGTTTGAAATGCGGTGTTGCATGGACTGCTTAATTAAAAAATTCACCTGCCGAAGAGCAAACTGGCGATCAAAAGTGTGATAAGAATGTTAAAAAGCTGGGCCGTCAGGAAGGCATACAGCGGTTTTCGGCTAGCAGAATTGAAGAGATCGGAGAATTTCGTTTCAAGTCCGATGCTCGTAAAAGCCAGAACAAACCATAGCGTTTGCAAGCTTTTCACGCTATCCTTAACCGCATTTATTGTTGCGCTCTCCAGCACAAATGAAAAGAGCAATGATGCGAGCAGGAACCCGATAATAAATTTTGGAAAGCGTTCCCAGATCACCCCAAGTGTGGGCTTTGCAATTCCTTCATTGACCTTATCTTTTCGTGAGTAAGTCCAGTATATGCTAATAGCAAAAGCGGCTAAACCAAGTAAAACGTTCTGAGAGAACTTAACGATCGTGCTGAATTTTAATGCCGTTTCGCCAACCAAGGTCCCGGAAGCGACTACCGCGCCCGTTGTATCGATACTGCCACCCAGCCAGGCCCCAGTCACTTCTTCTGAGAATCCATAATACTTCGCGATGACGGGCATGAATATCATCATGGGAATGGCCGTGACCAACACCAACGAAATAACATACGAGAGTTTCTTCGTGTCTCCGTTAATAGCACCGGCGGTTGCTATAGCGGCTGATACACCGCAAATAGAAACGGCGCTCGATATCATCATGCTAAGTTCTTCATCTACCGCCAGCTTTTTACAGAGCCAGTATGAAAAATACCAAACGCTAAGCACAACGATCAAAGCCTGGATCAATCCCAAAGACCCTGCAGTCAGGATGTCTGAAAAAATTATGCTCGTGCCCAATAGCACCAATCCCGTCTTCACGTACAATTCGGTGGACAGCGCTTCGCGGAACCAGGTGGGAAGGGAAAATAAATTACCAACGATCAAACCAATGACGAGACTAAAAATAACCGCTTCGAGATTAAGCGCCTTTACTTCACTGTTTCCAGCAAGACACAATGAAATGAACGTCAATCCGAAAACGATGGGAAAAACGATCAATGTGTTTTTCAACGGTCGGTGGGTCAGTACCGATGCCAATACAGACAGAATAAGAAATAGGAAACCTTGCGTGGCTACTTTAACAAGATTTCCTACGCTCAGAACCTTTTCAAATAATTCTTGAGAAGTCTTCCAACCAAATGACGGCACAGGAATTACAAAACCAGCGATACAGATGAAGATAATGAGGAACCCAAGTACAACTACAGTCCAATCTTCATGCAGCAGTGGTTTTGCCGACAATGCATCGTCCTGGTCAGCCATAACATAATTTTTTGGTGAGACTGTAAATGTATTCGAGACGACGTGTTTTACAAGGCTTTCACCTTTATTTATGATCTTATTGGCCGGGTATGACCATCGGTTCTTTGGGCTTGATCCGTTCATAGTCAACGACGCCGGTTTGCGTCGCCCACTTGAAATAATCGGAAGATAATTCATTTACGATCTCTGGATGTTCGCCGGACAGGTCAGTTGTTTCACCGCGGTCCTTTTCCAAATCGTATAGTTCCCATTTATAAGCAGGATATGTCGACACAATCTTCCAATTGCCCTTCCTGACGGCACGATTGCCAGCACGCTCCCAAAATAACGGCGCTCCCCGATCAACTTCCGAGAGTTGGCCATTCAATAAGGGCACAAGACTTTTTCCCACTAATGCATTTGTAACAACGCCCCCATATGTATTGGGATATTTTATACCGGCCAGATCGTAAAATGTTGGAGCAATGTCGATGAGATGCGCAGTACCCTTGACCAAACCTCCGGCCTTTATTTTTCCCGGAAACCATGCTATAAAAGGTGAGCTAATGCCACCCTCGTGCATATTGTTCTTGTATTGACGCAGCGGTGTGTTGGAAACGTAGGCCCAACTCTGTTCCTGGTAATCGTAAGACCCAGCGGTTCCAATAGGCCCACTGTTGCGCGGTCGTTTTCTAATGCTGGTTGAATATCCACCTTGAGCTCCATTGTCGGAAATGAATATGATCAGGGTATTATCTGATTTCTTCAGGACTGCAAGTTTTGCAAGCACCCTCCCAACGCTTTGGTCTACCCGGTCGATCATCGCCGCATATACTTCCATCTTGGCTTTCCACAGCTGCTTTTGATCGTAAGTTAGATTATTCCATTGCGGTACGTCAGTATCACGTACTGCAACTTGTTGTCCGGGCAAAATGATCCCGAGTTTGGTCTGTTGCTTTATTCTTTCTGCCCGAAGTGAATCCCAACCAATATCATAGCGACCTTTATACTTGGCGATATCCTCAGGCAAAGCTTGCAATGGCCAATGCGGTGCATTAAAGGCGAGATACAGGAAGAATGGTTTGTTTGTTTTGCTTTGATCGTCGAGGAACCCCAAGGCGTTATCGGTGATTGTGTTCGTCAGGTATTCTCCCGGCTTCAACGTCACCTTCTTGTTGTTGCGAACAAGGGTAACAGGTTCGTCCTTACCGTAAGTACCAATGTCGAAATAGTTGCTCGCGCCGGGGATGAAGCCATAGAATTGTTCAAATCCACGTTGGTTGGGCCACGACAAACTATCTTTTCCCAAGTGCGACTTTCCAACCATTAATGTGTTATAGCCATTTTGTTTCAGGACTTCAGCAATTGTTAATGACTCCCGGTTTAGAAATCCCTGGTACGCAGGCAACCCGAGATTGATGTCGAAATATCCCATGCCTGCGCGGTGTGGATATTGACCTGTCATTAAAGATGCACGTGTGGGTGCGCAGATCGAATTGTTATAGAACTCCCTGAATCGCAAGCCTTCTGCAGCAAGCTTGTCGAGATTAGGCGTCTTGATCTCTGAACCATAAGAGCCAATATCTGCGAAGCCCATGTCATCGACCATGATCAAAATGATATTGGGTTTTTTGATCTCAGATTTTTTCTGACCATGTGCCAGTCCAATGATGAGAAAAGTAAACAGGCAGCAAATAATTTTTTTCATTGAACAGGTATATTTTTTTATGCGTCAGTTGCCCGCTCTTGAGCTACCTACTGATTTTTTCAACGAATTGTTTCCAGGATGCGAAACGCTAACAAAAGTCTTCCGGGCTATCTCCTGTTGTGCAATAAGAAATGATCTGTCCTGGTCGATAAATCCCAGCCTATTGTTGAATGACTGGCCTTCCGTCAAAATCCAGTTCAAGAAAAGTCCAGCGCACACATTTTCATTTGATTTGTTAAACAAGAAGTTGACCCGTTCGTTAACAAATTTAGGGTGATTGGTTTTTTCAATGAAAGCGATCACGCTATCTAAGTTACCATAAATATTTTCGTCATTGTCAATTATTCCATTGTCATTGAGATCCTGTGGCACAACAGCCAGGTTATCGGACACTTTTCTGGTTTGTACATCATAAATAAAGCCCAGGTTGTTGAAACAGATTCCATTAACATCCTGTCGAACGGCATCGGCAAGCTCTTCATCATCTCCTTTGATGCCTACACCATTTATCACCGCCGGATCTGTTCCAAAATGCGTGGCAAACGCCTTCACGGCACACACGGGCCGGTCACGCACATACAAAGCCAATGGCGTTTCACTTTTTGAAAAATTGGCGAACGCTGGCTCCTGGGGAGTAAAAAAAAGATTTCGCAGGACTTCTTCGGTTACGCCATGGGCCTGCAGCTGCGCTAAATCAGGACGCTTGCTGTTGACGACCAATAGCTGGACGTATCTTGTGACAACTACTGCCTCTCTATTTTCCTGTAACTCCTTTTCCCCAACAGCATAGGACGCAATGTTGAAATCAATGCTGTCCTTGGGCGCCTGGGGAGAAATGGTGACATCAATGTCTGGATACTGTTTTTTAAACTCACGGATCCACGTCCTCACCAGAGGGTAGGTTAATCGCGTGCCACGCAACTTTACGGTACCTTTAATAGTCTGCGAAAACCCTGGCAGGCATGCCGCAACAAAAGCGATTGCTATTAATTTTGTTCTCATACTGATCGTTTAAAATTCCATTGTCAAAATTCACCGGCTATTTGCCCTATTTTGCTAGGCACTTTGTTCAACAGGAGGCATAGCTTAACTCCTGGTACACTGACTTCATAGATGCAGGTGATGTAGGTATAAAAGTCCATCACTCGTCCCTGGACAAGTGCAAACTGTCCAGGCACAACGCCAGTGCTAAGTGTTGTGAATAATGCCGTAACAGGAATTGATCTCATGCCCACCATTATGACGCGATTGCATCTTAGATCATAGGTATAAGCAACTGGTGGGGTTGATTATCTACTAAACCTATAGGCAAATATATAAAAAGTGAATAGTTAAAAGCGAAAAGTGAAAAAAAAGCTGAAAAAATCCTGTGCTAGCGCCTAATTCTCAGGCTTAGGTATAAATAAGACAGATCGATCGGTCACTTCGCATCTTCTGTTTGCATCACCAGCACCTTAGGTGCAATTCTTTTTTCTGATGGACGTCTTGCCTTCGAAGATGATAAATAGGAATACATTGCTGGGATAACAAAGAGCGTGAGTATCAATGAGAACATCACTCCGCCAACGATAACGAGACCTAGAGGCACCCTGCTGCTGGACGCCGCCCCAAGAGAAAGCGCAAGCGGTAAGGATCCAAGTGCCATGGCCAGGCTTGTCATTAATATGGGGCGCAGGCGTAGTCGTGAGGCTTGAATGACGGCATCAACAATCGAGGCTCCTTCGGCCTTCTTTTGATTTGCAAATTCGACGATCAGGATTCCATTTTTGGTGACAAGCCCTATCAGCATGATGACACCGATCTGTGAAAAAATATTGAGCGTTTGGCCAAACATAAATAAAGCCAGAAAGGCTCCGGTGACGGCAAGCGGGACCGTTATCATGATGACTAACGGGTCGATAAAGCTTTCGAATTGGCCAGCGAGTACAAGGTAGATCAATACCAAAGCAAGTAAAAAAGCAAATGTTGTGTTGCTCGAACTCTCGGCATAATCACGCGATGACCCACCCAATGACGTTGTAAACGTATCATCAAGCAGGCTGGCAGCAATCTCTTCCATCGCTTTGACACCATCACCAATAGTTTTGCCCGGCGCAAGTCCTGCAGATACCGAAGCTGACTTGTACCTATTAAAATGATAGAGGGATGGAGGCGTTGTCGACTCCTCCATTGTTACAACATTGTCGATGGAAATGAGCTTGCCGGAATCGGTTCTTACATATAAACTTCTGAGGTCATTTGGATCATCCCTATTGATCCGGTCGACTTGTCCGATAACCTGATACTGCTTGCCTTCCTTCATGAAATATCCAAACCTCAGGTTGCTATAGGCCAACCGTAGCGTCTGCGATATCGCTTCCACGCTGATACCCAATTCTGTTGCTTTAAGCCGGTTGATCACTATCCTCAGCTCCGGCTTATTGAATTTGAGATCTACGTCCGCGCCCTGCAACACGGGATTATTGCTCGCCGCCTCCAGGAACCTGGGTAGCACTTCCTTCAACTTTTCAAAGTTGTTATTTTGTATGACAAATTGCACCGGTTGTGCTGACCGTCGGTTGGTGGAAATGGTTTGCTCTTGAAGGGCATAGGCCCTTCCTGCCGAATACTTGGGAAGGTTACGATTTACCATTTGAACAATTTCCTGCTGAGACCTTTCGCGCTCTCCCGGATCTTCCAGGAATACGCGTATGAATCCACTGTTGACGCCTCCTCCACTGTTTATAGAGCCGCCCGTCAAAGAATAGATAACTTTTGCTTCCGGCACGGAATCCATCAGGAATTGACTTACGCCATCAATGTAGGTTTCCATAAAATCGAAAGAGGTCCCCTCCGGCGCCGTAATCTGAAGGCGGAATTGATTTCTGTCTTCCAGTGGCGCAAGCTCAGATTGCAGGTTGATCGCGATGAAATAAGAAGAAACTACACAAAGGAAAAGAATGATAAAGGCGGACCACCTGAATCGCATGAACCCTTCCAACGCGCGCTGATAGCGATCCTCCATGGCAACAAAGAAAGATTCGGTGACGGTATAGAATTTTGATTTTTTCCGGTGGTCTCTGGTAAGTTTAACACTTAAGACAGGTGTTAGGGTCAACGATACAAAGCAGGAAATGAGTACCGCGCCGGCAACTACAAACCCAAATTCTCTGAAAAGTCGTCCTACAAAGCCCTGAAGAAAAATAATGGGGAGAAACACAACGGCCAGGGTAATAGAAGTAGCGATGACGGCGAAGTAAATTTCCTTGGAGCCTTCCTTGGCCGCCTCAAACTTATCCATTCCGCCTTCCAATTTCTTATAAATATTTTCCGTGACCACTATGCCATCATCAACGACCAGTCCCGTTGCCAATACGATACCCAGCATTGTCAGTACATTGATCGAAAAGCCGCACAGGTACATGATGAAAAATGTTGCCACCAGCGACACCGGTATGTCGATCAGCGGCCGGATCGCAATAACGAAATCGCGAAAGAAAAGGTAAACGATCAGCACTACCAGCAGGAATGAGAGCAGCAACGTTTCCTGTACTTCAAAAATTGACCGCCTCACAAAGACGGTCTGGTCAGTTGCGATACTTAAGGTGATATCGTCGGGAACCTCTTTCTTGATCTTCTCTAAACGCCGGTAAAATTCATCTGCGATCTCCACGTAGTTAGCGCCAGGGAGCGGTATCAGACTTACGTTAACCATCGGATTCAACCGTCCTTTCAGGATCGTCTCCTCATTTTCCGGACCGAGTACTGCTTCACCCACGTCTTTCAGCCGAAGGTTACCAGCTGCGGACGTTTTTATTCTTACATTATTGAAATCTTCTTCTGTGAAAAGCTTGCCAAATGTCCGGACGGTCAGTTCGGTGGAATTGCCGGCGATCTTTCCGGACGGCAACTCCACATTTTCTTTCAACAATGCCTGTTGCACGTCAAGTGGCGTAAGTCCAAAGGCGATCAGCTTATTGGGATCAAGCCAGATCCGCATGGCATACTTTTTTTCACCTAGCAGTCGCACACTTGAAACACCAGGGATGGTCTGAAAGCGTTCAGCCAGTACGTTGTTGGCGTACTCTGTAATTTGAAGCTGGTTGCGGGTACTGCTTTCGACGGATAGTGAGATGATATAATCGGAACCTGAGTCGGCCTTTGATACTTCGGGTGGGCCATCGAGGTCCTGAGGCAATTGCCTGGCGGCCTGCGATACCTTATCGCGGACGTCATTGGCGGCTGCTTCCAGGTCAATCCCAAGTTCAAATTCAATGTTAATGGTGCTAATGCCCTGACTTGAATTAGACGAAATATTTTTTATTCCCGCTATTCCATTAATAGATTTTTCCAGCGGCTCAGTGATCTGAGACTCAATAATCTCAGCATTTGCACCGGAGTACATTGTACGCACGCCGATATTAGGAGGGTCGATGGCCGGATAGTCGCGAACACCCAGGAATGTAAAACCAATCACGCCAAATATCACAATGATGATATTCATGACGATGGCTAATACAGGTCTGTTTAAACTTAATTCCGAAATGTTCATCCGGCTCCCTTTAGTTCATTTCCCGAATTTAACTAACGCTTTATGCCGTGTCGCGCCATTGAAGTAATAATTGATTATAGATTCAGACATGACCGTGAGGCCTGTTAGGGCTTCAGCGTTTCCAACAGTCCCCTGGCAGCCCTTACATCAAAATTATCATCTTGTGGCATTGGGGTCGCCGGACCTGGAGGCACTAATTTACGCACCGCGTCTACAGCGGGTAGCGCTTCCTTTCCCATACCTTGAAGCACGTTTAACGATTGAACTTTTACAAATGGATTTGGGTGACTTAGCGCCTCAACTAAACCTTTCAATCCTTTCTCACGGTCGCCCACACTATACAACGCTTCAGCAGCAGCTACCCTTACGGCGCCTTCAGGATCCTGCAGGAGGTTTAACAATTGACTTTTCGCATCAGCAGAATTGATTTTAAGAATTGTACATCCCGTAGCGGCCCAATAACGAATGCTTGGATCGGCATCTCCCAATCGTTGGAGAATTATGCTGACATTCTTTACATCCCGCGACGACGCGATCTCCGCGGTTTCAATGATCTTATCAAGCTCTTTGGTTGCGGTAAATCGGCTAAGCTCATCCGCCCCTTTTGCAAGGAACTCATAGAGAATAGCTTCTGGAATAAAACCGGCATCGCGTGAAGAGATAAGTTGGTCATGATTCACTTTTCTCATTTTCTTTAGTATGTCTTCATATCCAGGCTTACCTGCAAGGTTGTTGACATTGTCCGGGTCACCGGCGACATCGTATAATTCCTCTGAGGGCTTCTCTTTCCAAAAGGCCGCTTGGGCTGCATTCAAATGGCCGGCCGCGAATTCCTTCTCCCATGATTTCATAGAAGCGGACAGCCACATGTATGGCAGATGCTGCGCATAAATAAGATGAGGGAGGTAGTTCCGAACATACCTGTATTTCTTATCTCTTACTGATCTGGAAAGATCAATGCGCTCATCCATCCTACCCCTGAAGGCATACGCGTATTGCCGTTGGGTTGCGGCTTGCGGCCCCAGAAAGGCGTGACCCTGTATGTAGTCCGGTATTTTAATCCCCGTGAGACTCAATACTGTGGGCGCAAAATCAGTAAACGTTACTAGCCTGTCGGTCGTCGTACCGGGAAGGTCGCCACGCAGATGCTCGTATTTTTTTGGAATGCGAATAACGAGCGGCACATGCAGGCCAGACTCGAACATGAACCTCTTGCTGCGAGGTAGAACGCCGCCATTATCGGCATAGTAAAAGACAATTGTATTTTCGGCCAGGCCTGCTTCCTCGAGCTCTTTCAACAGTTTACCAACCTGTTGATCCATGGTTTCCACCTTATCATAGTACTGCGCCCAATCTTCGCGGAATTCGCGGGTGTCAGGATGATAGGCCGGCAATGGCACCTTCCGGGGATCATGACGAAGTGAATCCTGTCGTACGTGGATAGAACTTTCGTGAGACACAAATAAATTGAAGACAGCAAAGAATGGCTGACCGTCTTTCCTGTTTTTGTAGGTGGCACGATCGCTCGATTCATCCCACGTTTCGAGCTGGTCGATAGTATTGTAGTCCTTCTTTGAATTATTCGATGTATAGTAGCCTGCTTCACGAAGGTAACGTGGGAAGAACTTGATATATGACGGTATTGGATAAGTGCTACGCATGTGCTCTGTACCTAATGTCGGTGGATACATGCCGGTAATCAGCGTGCAACGGGATGGCGCACATACGGGTGCAGTGGAAAACGCGTTAGTGTAACGTACTCCTTCTTTGGCGAGATTATCGATGTTCGGCGTGGTTGCAAACCTATTGCCATAGCAACCGACCATGGTGACATTATTGTCCTCGCTAACAATCCACAGAATATTAGGTTTTGTCTCCTGCGTCTGCGCGCCAACAATTAGCACGGCACCAAACACCAGATTTAAGCAAGAGGCACAAATGAAAATAAAATGGAAACAGGCTTTCATTCAATAAAGATAATTGCTTTGCCCATTTATTAAGCAAAGGTTATCGATTGCTGTTTAACCATTCGAGCATATCTGAATTTTTCATCGGCCAACGGTTAAATAGTCCTGTATCGGCGCCCTCGATACAGGACCATTCAAATTATTTGCCGCCAAGTGAAAGCTGAGGACTTACATTATTTTCCACGACAACGCTCTTCACTTTACCCGTAAAAGGAAAGGTTCCTTTATACTTATCTGAAACCTGTGTGACGAGATCGCTGCCTACATTTATCTCATCGCTGTTCCTGATGTTAGCCTGGGCTTTAATGATTGTGGCTTCAGCTACTTTTTGATCATTGATATAAATCGCGTGTGTACCCGCTTCATCGCCTGGCTCTTTCGCCTCTTTATAATTCAGGGCATATTTGAGTGTTACTTTTCCGGTCGGTACAGCCTTTGACGAGATCAGATGAGTGACCTTCCAACCAGCGTTGTTAGTGACCTGAAATTTACCATCCTTGATAAAGAGGCTGACGCCACTGAACCTTCCGCCGAGAGCAAACAATACGCCTTCACTTCCCTTGCTTATTTCAGCTTCAGCCGTAATGGTATAAGATTTAAGGGGAATGATGGGGCTTGCAACTCCAAAAACCTGCTGCGCTTCTGGATAAAATTCAACCCTGGTCTTTTCATTACCATTATATAAGGTCGTGTAGTCAAGCTGTTTTTCGGTACCATCCTTTAGGGGATAGATGTTGAACTTTGCCGCTTCCGAGTCAAATAATTCCTGGAGCTCTTTTAACTTCTCTGGATTCTTCGAAGCTAGGTCGGAACGCTCATTGAAGTCGTCATTTACATTATATAACTCCCACTTGTCCTTGCTGAAGTCTTCCCCTTTTTTGTGCAGTGTGCCGGCCTTCCATCCATCCTTATAAATGGATCTTGAGCCCATGATCTCATAGTGTTGAACGATGTGCCGCGATGGCGCTTGCGGATTGTTTATCGAATATGCAAGGCTCGTTCCTTCAATAGGTTCCTGACGATAGCCATTGATCACGGTCGGCACCTGCGCTCCAACTAATTCGATGGTCGTAGGCAGGATGTCGATCAGGTGAGCGTATTGCGTCCGTATGGAACCCTTATCTTTAATGCCCTTTGGATAGAATACAAGCAAGGGATTTCTGGTACCTCCTTCAGAATTGGCATCCTGCTTCCAATATTTGAAAGGCGTATTGGCTGCCATCGCCCATCCCAATGGATAATTTGGACGGGACGCCTCCGTTCCCAGCAAATCTATATCCTCGAGATTCTTTTCCAATCGTTGCTGCTCCGTCCACGACGGATCGTTACGGTTGACAATACCTACGAATGTTCCTTCCTTGCTGGCACCATTGTCACCCACGGAGACAAATATTATTGTATTGTCGAGTTGATTGATCTTTTTCAGATAATTGACAACCCTGCCAATTTCGTGATCCGTATGCGAAACAAAGCCCGCATATACTTCCATAAAACGTGCGTAAAGCTTCTGCTCATTTACTGCCAATGAATCCCAGGGTTTGACACCTGGATTACGGGCAGGCAATACTGTTCCTTTCGGGACTATGCCCAGTTTTATCTGTTCGGCAAGCACCTGCTCACGGTATTTATCCCAACCTGTATCGAACTTTCCTTTGTATTGATTGGACCATGACTTCGCCACCTGATGCGGTGCGTGTCCGGCGCCTGGCGCAAAATAAAGGAAGAACGGTTTCGCAGCATCTATGGATTTTTGCTCCGCGATGTATCCAATGGCCTTGTCAGACATGCGGGTTGTGAAGTGCTTTCCATCAGACGGTGGCTCAACCTTTTTCGTGTCATCCCACGTCAACGGATGCCATTGATCTGTGGATCCACCAAGAAATCCATAATAATGGTCAAAACCTCTTCCAGTAGGCCAGCGGTTGAATGGCCCCACCGCAGTTGCGTCTGAGATCGGCGTGAGGTGCCACTTCCCAACGGCGTAAGTATTGTATCCATTTTCCCGGAGTATTTCTGCAATCGTCGCCTTTTCAAAAGGCATATAACCATCATAACCTGGTGCTCCAATAGCAGTGTTAGGGAACAGACCCATGTGAACCGAATGCGAGTTCCGGCCGGTCAACAATGCAGCGCGGGTTGGAGAGCAAATGGCTGTCGTGTGAAAATTAGTATACCTTAAGCCGTTATTCGCCAGGCTATCGAGTGTCGGCGTTTTGATCAATCCACCAAACGTACTTACGGCGCCAAAGCCGACATCATCTAACAAAATCCAAACGACATTCGGCGCACCTTGTGGCGCCTTCTTGTGCTCGGGCCAGGACTGCTGGGTTTCAGCAAGGTTCCTTCCGGTTTTTCCTTTGTAAGGTTGCGCTGGATCGTATTGGGATAGCGCAGGGGAAGCGACTCCCCATCCCAGGAGAATGCTAACCACGATCGACAAATTTTTGGGAGACAAGCCTTTCACCCAAAGTAACTGCTGGTTTAAAGTTTTCATATCAAGTAGGGTTTTCTGATTCTATTGTAATACATATTATTTCCAAAGTTCATTTTGCTCCAGCAGCGGATTGTTATCCAACTCTATTTGAGGGATAGGATACCAGCGATTGCGGTCAACTGCATTCGTTTTACCAGCGTCATGGAGTTTTTGTACAAAAGATGGATTGCCCGCGGCGTCACGCTGACGAATGAGGTCAAACCAACGCTGATACTCATAAACCAACTCAAGTTCGCGATCGAGATAAAGTGAATCACGGAATTGTGATTGCGATAGCCCAGGCGTTAAATCCTCAAGACCCGCCCTTTTTCTCACGCGGTTTAGCGATTTGTATGCTTTATCGGTGGGACCGTTGGCTTCGTTTTCCGCTTCCGCGTGTATGAGCAAAATCTCGGCATACCTCAGTAGCGTTACGTTGGTCGCCGCTTCAGACGGGACAGAAACGAACGCGCTGGGATCATATGTTTTGTTGAGGTAGGGAATGGAGTCGCCCGGATATGCAGGATTAGCCAAGGGCGTTCCGAACTTGGCCCCATTTTTTGGATTCACGAACTTGGTGGCAAACGTAACTTTCCTGCGCTTGTCTTTTGCCTTATATAACTTGTATACGCTAAAAGATTTGTCAGCGCCTTTGGTATAGAAGTTCACCTGGTCCGCATAGGTGCCAACGACGCCGAAGCTCGAAGGAAACCTTGGAAGCGTTCGTGGAAAGTCATTGCGACCCTGGCTTTGGAAATTAGAAAGGAACTGAGCCGAAAAAATGTGCTCCTCATTGTTTTTAAACGCTGGCAGGAAAACATGTGAATACTCAGAACGGAGATTGTAGTTATACACGCCTGTTCCTCCATCACTGGCGGATAACACCTCTTCAGCCTTGTTGACAGCATCCTGATAGTTAGAACTGATCTTCAAAGGGAAAGAAGCCTTAGTCAAATAGACCTTTGCCAGCAAGGCCTTCGCCGCGCCGGCAGTAGCCCTCCCGATATCTCCACCCGAGTAGGATATAGGCAACACAGCTGCTGCTTCATTAAGGTCCTTCTCGATCTGCGCATAGATCTCAATGGCAGCCGATTTGGCGATGTAATAATCCTGCGCCTTAACAAAATTTTGATTCTCAGTGATCAACGGAATGTCACCCCACAGCCTTACAAGGTTAAAATAAATAAAGGCTCTGTTGAACTTGGCTTCACCTACGTATCTTTCTTGAAGACCGGTGTTACTGCCAAAGTCTATTAGCGGTATCTTTTCGATCGCGACGTTTGCCTTCTTGATTCCGGAATAATGCTGCTGCCATAATTCATAGAAAGTGCGGTTTGTGGAAGAGTG
>Ga0193753_10000468_pt1 | contig 39934 bp, 52 predicted proteins | sample H1c2metaG_FD_144925 | JGI IMG/M metagenome (GOLD analysis project Ga0193753, IMG submission 144925) | Soil microbial communities from a riparian zone of the East river system, Colorado, United States - H1c2 | ecosystem: Environmental > Terrestrial > Soil > Riparian zone | place: USA: East...
GGCGGTCTCGTGTCGGCCAAGTTCCCCACCGTGGGCTACGTGGTCGAGGGCACCGTCACCGCAGCCGCCATGAAGCAGCAGTCCGAGTACGAGGGGGGCGCCCCCAAGTTCTGGTCCGACGGCTCCCCAGCCATGCAGATGGTCCTTGACATGGAGTGCGCCCCGACCGGCGAGACGTGGGAGACCACCCGATACATCCGCAAGGCTCTCCCGGACGACAACGGCATGCGTGCCCTGTACGTCAAGGGCAACTTGCAGAAGGCGCTCACGCAGGCACTGCGCGACGCCAACGCCAAGTTCGAGATCGGCGGACGCCTCCGGGTGGAGCGGATCGCGGACGGCCCGCAGAAGGACAAGCAGCGCCTGCCCGCGTACGAGTTCAAGTGCGAGTGGACGGTGCCGAACCAGAACTCCGCTGCCGCCAATGACTTCCTGGACTCGACCCAGGCAGCCACGGAGGAGAACCCGTTCGCCAAGGGCGAGGCTCCCTTCTAATCCACCGAGCGGCCTAGTCATCCGCTCCCGGGGCGCTCCCCCGGTCGACACAGAGAAGCCCGCTCCGTCCCCCACGGAGCGGGCTTCTCGCTGTGCTACTGCTTCTTCTGGACGCTGGCCGTCTGCTTGTCGCCGACCGGCTTGCTCAGCAGGCCGAGCACCAGCACAGCCGCAGCCGAAGCGCCGGCCGTAGCGGCCTGCTGCCACACCGCGAGGTTCAGGACGTTGGTTACGTCCAGCCCGAGGACGCCGACAGCAGCGCCCAGGAACGCCCCCAGAGCGCGCTCCCCCAGGTCCAGTACGAATGCCTTGCTCATGGGTCAGTCCCTTGCGAGTAGGAAGCCGGTCAGGGACCGGCTGAACATCGGGAAGACGGCACGGGTGCCGATGGGGTTCGCCTCGAACACAGCGCGAACAGTGTTGCCGCCGGGGCCGGAGAAGTGATTGACCCCGGTCACCGAGATGGTGCGGTTGCCGTCGACGTTGTTCGGCATCTCCGTGGCGATCGAAGAAGCGATCCAGAAGTTGGAGTACAGGGACAGCTTCACCCACCCGATGCCGAGCCACTGGGGGTACTCCACCGTAGCGGTGAAACCCCACAGCCCGGGGATCAGCGGGGTGAACGTGGTCTGTGGCATGAGGCTGGCCGTCGATGCGGCCAGTGCGCCCCCGCTGTTCTGCTCAAGCACAGCGTAGGAGACGTCGACTGTGGGGCCGGGGCCGTACTCCTGCCGGTCCCCGCCACCCGAGGCGCGGAAGATCGGGCGCTGGATGATGCTGTCCTGCTCGACCTTGATGTCGGTGTCCACGGCTTCGGCCAGCGCCTGCAAGTCCGTGGTGATCCGCATCGGGCTGGTCGGGTCCGGGTACGGGTACCCGCGGTTCGGGGTGACACCCATCAGAACCCTCCCATCAGGTTGGACACCTTGGCAGCCCAGAAGTTGCGGTCCTGGATGTTGATCGATGCGGCCGCGTTCTGCCGCATCACCACCGTGCAGTTCACCGGAGTGATGCCGTCGCAGTACACCATGGACAGCGGGTTGATATACGTCTGCGTGGGCGACGGGTCCAGGGTGTTGCTCGACCCCCGCAGCGTCTGGATACCGCCGCCCAGACCGGCACTGAACGTCAGGGTGGCGCGCACCCCGTAGGTGCCCGCCGTGTTGCTGAGGCCGACGGACGCACCCACCATGTAGAAGCCCTGATCGGTCAGCGTGATGAACGTGTTGTTCACCGCGAGATCGATCATGTTGTCGTTGTCGAAGTCCTCCCCGACCCACGTGCACGTGACGTTGGTCAGCGGGGCCAGCGCCTGGTTCGCGATTCCCGAAGCCTTCGCCGCAGGACGGGTGCCCGCCGCGATCAGCCGATCCGAGAACTGATCGACGAGGGTGTCGATGTCCGTCGCCATGTCCTGGAAGTAGATCTGGGTATTGGCGATCGGGTCGGTGTACAGCGGGTAGCTGATTCCCCGCGGTGTGTTGGCCGGCATCAGACCTCATTCCTTCGAGCCACAGCGAAGTCCCAGACCAGGCCGGTCGTGTCGGCCACCGTCGAGCGGAGCGCGAGGCGCATCCACCCGGCCACCGGGGCGGTCACCGTGCCGGACAGCGGAGTGAACGGGGGAGCACCCGCCACGTTGGTGGCCGTCGCAACCAGGGAGTCGGCCGACGACGTGGTCGGATACAGGTTCGTGTCATTGGCGAACCACAGCGCGTACAGTGCGCCCGTCACCGAGACGGGGGTGTTGGTGCCGTAGGACGCGCCGACGTATACGGAGAGGGTCAGGACGTCACCCACGGCCACGGAGACCGGCGTGCTGTACAGGAAGCTCTCCGCGACCGCCGCCGAGTTCGCCAGCACCAGAGCCGAGTTCCCTCCGTCGACGGCCGCGCTGTTGGTGACAGCGGCCGACGAGGTGGAGGTGATGTTGTAGAGGGTCCATCCCGTGGGAAAGGTGCCGGGAGCGGAGTCCTCGAAGCTGCCGTTGCTGATCAGGTTCTCGCCCGCGCCCGCGATCCGGCCGAGGATCTGCCAGGAGGAGTCCTGGCGCACGATCGAGACCAGGTCCCCGGCCTGCGGCAGCGACGCCGGGGACGGGGTGACGCCGAACGGCAGGACGTAGCTCGCCTGGAAGGCGGTTCCGCCGACCACGACCGTGGCCGATCCCAGGGTGGCCGCCGCCACGGTGCCGGTCCGGATCTGGGCGGTGGGTCCGGACGACGCGGCGATCGTCTGCGTACTGGAGTTGGTCATCAGTACTTCTCCAGCTGCGTTGCCCAGATGCGCGACGTGTACGTGTACGCCAGAGCGGCCGAGGCGCTGTGCCTCACCTGAGTGCCGAGCGCGGCGTTCGGCTGCGTCACCGACAGCACGGCCGCGGACTGGCACGTGGCCGTGTTGGCGTCGATGACGATCCCCGGGGTCTGGAAGTTGGAGACCGAGGCGCCGTTGAGCAGGAACCGGATGCGGGGAGAGGCCATGCCGAGGGCGACCAGGGACGCGTAGGCACCGACCCAGTACCGGCCCGGCTCGACGATGCGGATCACGCCGTTGGTCAGGTCGGCCATGTTGGGATCGTTGCTGAAGCTGTTGACGTTGTAGAACGGGATGAGGTTCTGGCCCACCGCCGCCACGGCCGCGCCGGTCGCCAGGCGCACCGTGTCCGGGGCGAACACGAACTCGTTCGCCTCCGCGTAGATCACGTCGAGCGCGTTGTCGACCGCTTCAGCCAGGTCGCGGAAGTCCGCGATGTCTGAGGCATCCTTGCGGAGCGGTGGGTCACACTCCGGGTACGGAATGCCGTAGTTGATCGTCGTCCCCATGTCACTCCTCCGAGACCCCGGCGACGCCGGCGGACCGGGTGCCGAGAGCCATGGTGTTGCCGGTCACCAGCGGGTACGTGATCCCGTCGATGATCTGGTCTGCCGAGTACCCACGGTAGCTCAGCCGCGCCGTATCCCCCGGCTCCATCGTGTAGTCCGGGACAACCCCCGCGGTCCACTGCTCGGTGAGGGCGGTGACGGCCCCGAGCTGGGTCTGCGCGAGCGTCTGCGCCTGCGCCACGGTGAGCGGCGTCTGCACCTTGGTGATCTGGACGACCCGGCCGAACGGCCCGCCGTACCTGGTGGGTGATGTCAGCGTCACGTCGCGCGCGATCCGGCGTACAGGCTCGGTCCCGTCCATGCGCTCGGCCACGACCACCACGGAGTTCGCGGTGCCGTCCCTGGTAATGGACGTGGTGGCCGAGGACATGAGCCCCTGCGGCCCGTCAAGGAACTGCTGGACCACGGGGCCGAGGGTGTAGTTGAAGGGGCGCACCACGAACGATCCGTCGCCCAGCGCGTACCAGCGCCCGCCCACGGCCTGCGCGAGGTCGTCGAGAGCCTGGCCACGGTCCTCATCCCACACGAGCTGCGGCGTGGGTGCGTCGTCCGTGGTGTCGTCACCGAACGTGGCCTGCGGAACGGCAGCGGTGATGAGCCTGCGGATCTCATCGAGGACGCTCGCGCTGCTGGACTTCTCCGGAACCTCGAAGCGCGCGGCCACGACATCAGCGGCAAGGTCGTCCGCCCGGAAGTTCACCGACCCGTTGGCCTGCCTGGCGACGTCATACACGCGCCCCGTGAAGAGAGGAAAGACCTCCTCAGTGCCGTCGCTGTAGCCGGTTCCCGCCGTGATGTGGACGACGGAGAGGTAGGGCGAGAACGCGGAGACAGCAGTGCGGGGGAACCACTCGTCCGACAGGGTGAAGTCGGCCGTCCTGGTCACCCTGTCGGTGAGCTGCGCCCTGACCGTGCCGGAGACGATCGGGACGCGCGCGGCCAGCACGTTGCCGTCGATGTCCGTCGCATCGATGTACGCCACGCGGTGGTGCGGCCCGTGCAGGACGGACTTGTATACGTCGGTCGAGGGGAGCACTAGGGGGTTTCCTCTTCCACAACCTGAAACACCCGAACCGGGACCACAAAGTACTTCGTTCCCGGGCTGATCGCGGCGAGGGAAGCGGCCTGAGCCTCAGCCGCTTCATGCGATTGAGGCGACCACGAAGACATGCCCCCGTCTTCGGAGACGATGGCTGCGGGCGTCTGGATCAACGGCATGGTTTCTCCTGAAGTGGGTCGGATTACTAACTCACCGCAGCGATGTACGTAGTGCCTGTAACTACGCGGGACGCCATGGTGATGGAGACGGGGAGCGTGGTCTGGACCGTCGGGCCCGTGGTCCAACGAGCCGTGGACGTGGTGAGGCCGTGGTTCACAAGGTCGACTGCGACCACGGATACGCCCGTCCGGATGAACATTGGGGGCGTGGTGCCGTTGGAGAGGTACGCGGTGTAGTAGGTGCCCGCCGGGACAGCGACGGGGGCGACCAGCGCCATGTTCTTCTCGCCCGTGGTGGTCCACGCCACCGACTGATCCGCAGTGACGGCCAGCCGCGTGCCCGCAGCGTTGTAGAGGCCGACGAAGTTCTGGGCTGCGGTGAGACCGGACCCGGCCGTGACGACTGCCTGATGAATCGTGCTGATGGTGGCGGCCGCTGTCAGGTCAATTCGCTGCATGAACACGGTGCCCGATGTCAGCGTTGCGGACGCCCCGGCCAGTGCCGGGTCCACATTCATGGCGATGAACGGCATCGCCGCGGTCGTGAGCGAGCCCTGCCGTTCGATGGACGTGATGCGCGCGTCCTGGCTGGTGAACGCCGAGTTGACCGGGGCACCCCATCCCAGGGACCCGATCGGGATCGGTGTGTACGTCATGTCTTATCCTCCGTCGCCGAATGGTCCGTCACCGAACGGGCCCATGCCGAACCCGTCGAGTTCCGGGGGTGTCGCCGGGCACAGAACCTCGCCCTGGAGAAGGTCCAGGAACGTGCCGGGCGTCGAGTCGAACGCCGCGTAGGTGGGGAAAGCGTCCTCGATCGCGCACCAGTTGGCGCAGGCCGTGCCCTGTACCGGACCCAGCGGCCGGTCGACGACCTCGAACGGCACCGACCAGGCCCGGATCGGGATGCGCTGGTCGCGCGACCCGTACACCATCTTCAGGGTGCCCGGCTGGAGGAAGTGGTCGTGCCAGCCGTACTCGGCCGGCAGCTGGAGCAGGAGCGGGCCACCCGCGGTGAACAGGTCGTACACGCGGTCGATGGCGTCCAGGGTGCGGGTGAAGAACGTCATCGAGCCGGACGCGAACTTGCGGCGCGCCCACACATCGGCCGGGGTCTCAGAGTTGAGGACGGGGAAGAGCCCGGCATCGGAGTCCTGGTCGATGTCACCGAGGCCGCCCCAGATGAACTCGGGGTCGGGTGTGGTGCAGCCGGTCGCGTGCCCGTCCGTGATGTCGCAGAAGTCGAGGACGATGTCCGCCCACGGCCGACCGGGGTCCTTCAACCACACCCCGGTGAACGGGGGGATGGTGGCGGTCAGGTTGATAACCCCGCCGGTCTGCTCCCCCGTGACGCGGTACCAGATCGGCACCCCGATGGGGGCGGTCGAGTCGACGTAGACGCCGATCTCCCCCAGCAACGGGACGTGCTCGGCCAGGGTGATGAACCCCTCGGTGGCCGACGTGGTGGACCGTTCGACCGTCATGGTCGTGTTGGTGCCGGGGGACGCCACGAAACTGACTGTGAGGGTGACGTCGTGGGACTCGATGGGCGGTGGCACTAGAGCCTCACTCCCTGTGCGGCAACGCGGGCGTTGCGCTTGTTGGCGGCCTCAACCCGTGTGGTCACGAACTGGTCCACCGCCTCGTTCCCGATGGTCACCAGGATAGTGGGGGCCAGCACGTTGCTCGTGCTCGGGGCGGTGACGGAGGAGATGGTCTGAGTGAACCCGGGCAGCGCGCCCGTGATCCCCTGGAACTCGGCCTTCACGCGGGGGATCGCCTTCTGGATTCCCTTCAGGAACCCGTCCATGACCATCACGCCGGACGGGATCAACAGGGAGCGGTCCGTGTCGGCCGGGCCCTTCCAGTCCGGGATCTTGGACGTGATGTCGCCCAGCTCGCTGATCAGGCTTCCCACCCGGGACTGGATACCGTCGATGAGCCCTGAGATGAGGCTCTGCCCAGCACTGAAGAGGAGACTGCCGAGGTTCCCGAGCGCACCGCGCAGGCGCCCCGGGAGGCCGGCCAGTGCGGCTACAGCCCGGTCGGACATGTTGCGGACCCCCTCGACGAACGAGGATGCTCCCTCGCTCACGCGCGCTCGCAGCGCGGTGACGTAGCCGAGCAGGGTGGAGGAGACGCGGCCGACCATGTCGGAGATGAATACGACGATGAGGTCTCGCATGTTGCGCACCGACTGCGCGGCTTCGGATGTGGAGTGGAAGAAGTCCCCGCGCAGTGCGTCGATGAGGAACTGGATCACCGGGAGCACCACGGTACGGATGATGGCGGCCAGTCCCGACAGGGTCACGGCGAGCAGCGCGAGGACGATGACGGCACCCTCCGTGATGACCGGCATCAGTTTCGCGCTGAACGCGAGGGCCAGTTCGAGGACCTGCGCGATGAGCGGCGCCGCAGCCACCAGCAGGAGCGCAAGCTGCTCGCCGAGCGACGCGAACTCGGGAGCCAGCAAAGCCAGTTGCTCCGTCAGGACAGGCAGGATCTCTTGTGCGAACTGGACGAACGGAGGGAGGATCGTGGCCACGATGCCCGGCAGCTCAGCCAGAACCGGAAGCAGTACGGCTGCGAGCAGGTCCGCGAACTGCTGGATGAACGGGGTCATCGCCTCGAACACCGCGCCGAACGCCTCGAACTGGGGGACCAGGACCGGCAGGATCTCCGCGATCAGCTGCGCGGCCAGGGTCACGATGGGGAGCAGCGCGATGACCAGCTTGCCGAACGCGTCGGCCAGGCTGACCAGCACCGGGCCCAGCGCCTTGAAGATGTCCGTCAGTGCCGAGCCCAGCACGGTCACCAGTTGCTGCGCCGGCTCGGCGAGCTGGATGATGACCTGACCGATCGTCTCCAGCGCGGTGGCGACCAGCGGGCCAACAGTCTTGGAGATCAGGGCCATTGTGTCGGCCAGATCCCCGAGCGCGGTCTGGAACGTCTTGCTCGCCGTGACGTCCTCGAACTGCTGAGACACCCGCTCCAAGGTGTCGAACAGCCCGGCCCCGTTGACCGTGACGGCCCCGATGATGTTGCCGAGGCCGCCGAGCACGTTCCCGCCCACGCGCCCGAGCTGAGCAAGGGCGTCCACGGCCTGACCGATCGCGTCCTCAAGCGCCCCGGACTCGAACGCCCCGGCCAGTTTCTCCGTGATGCCCGCCCCCGCGCGCGCGGCAGCCGCCGTGATGCGGTCGAACGACGGCCCGGCAGCGGCCGCGAGCTGTAGGAACGCGGTCGCGACTTCGGCGGGGAGCCCCTTCAGGTTGTCGATGCCGGTCGTCGCACCCTTGAGCGCGGCCCCCAGCGTGCCGTCGGCGGACAGCCGGACGGCTGCCTGCGCCACGGCGATGCCCATGGCGTTCAGGCTGGTCGCCGTATCCGTCAGGGCGGTGCGCACGATCGGCAGAGCGGTGGTGGCCAGAGCCGTTACGGCCTGATCGAAGTTCTTGAACAGGTTCTCTTGCACGTCCAGTTGCAGGCCCTTGAACGTGTCCTTCAGGCCGATGATCTCGGTAGCTGCGGCCTTTGCCGACGGGGAGAGCTGATCGAGGGCTTCCTGGACCTTGGCCATGTCGGCGTCCGGCTTGAATGCCTCGGTGATCGCGTCGCCCACGCCGAGGAACCCGAGCTTCAGAGTCTGCGTCGCGAGCTGCATCGCCAGGATGCCGGACGTCGCCACAGCCGCGGCCGGCAGGATCTGCTCGGCCGCGGCAGCCAGTCCCGCGATGAGCGGTACCGCGGTACCGGCGGCGGCGCCCACCGTTGCGATGTTCTTGCCGAGAGAGCCGAGCGCTCCGGCCACAGCACCGAGATCGGAGAGCAGCCGCCGGTTGATCTCGACGTCGATCTCGATGTCGGGGGCCGTGGCGTTGACGACCGCCACCAGTTCATCCACGTCGCGCGTGACCTGGCGCAGCGAGGCGGGCCCGTTCAGGGCGGCGGTCAGGAGCAGGTCGTCTACGGTTCCGCCGGTGTCGACTGTGTTGACCAGGTTGTCGAGGTCGCGTGTGACCGCCCGAATGGACGCCTGCTGATTCAGGGCGGCCTGAATCAGCAGGTCATCCGCTCCGGCCTGCGCCCCGCTGATCACCCGGGCCAGGTCGCGATCGATCTGATTCAGGGCGGTGGTGGTGTTGAGGACCGCGTTGACATCGAGGTCGCTCATGTCGGCCTGTGCCGCGAGCAGAACCCGGTTCAGGTCCCGTTCCAGATCGGGCAGTGTGCGGGTGGCATTGACGACAAGGTCAACCTCTGCTTGCGAAGTCACGGCCCCGCCTCCTTAACTCATGCCCGGTGTGCTGCGGGCGTTGGCGACCATCTGATCAAACGACATGTCTCCCCAGTCCGAGTCGGCCTCCACGCCCTCGGGTACCTCGTCGAGCGCGGCATCGAACTTGAACTGATCTTTGTCTGACGTGTTCTGCTTGAGCATGACGTAGACGGCCGACACCCATTGGGTGACCGTCAGCGCCCACGGGTCCAGCCCTGACAGTGTGGCGCGTCCGACGACAAGATGGTCGTTCGACAGCATGAGCAGCCGGTACGCCTGCCACCAGGAGAACCCGGGGATGGCCTCGGTCATGAGCGCGTATGAGGCTTCGGTCAGCTCTTCATACGTGAGCGTCCGCAGAGCCAGGCTCTCCCGTATGGTCTCGCGCGTCGTGGGGCGCGCGAGGGGCATCAGGATGCCCGAGGGCCCCGTTGTGTCGCTGGCCGCAGCGATCCATTCGGCCGCGCACCGGTGCGGCACGTGGACGAAAGATCCCTGAAGTTCCACCACAACGGGGTCCGGGCCATACGGGGAGCGTGTCACTCGGCCGACACTGCCTTGAACGTCCCCGGGATCTCCACAGATGTGGCGGTTCCGGGTACCGACTTGGCGGATTTCTCCAGGATCTTCCCGAAGAGCGACATGACGTCCTCGATGCTGACTGTCTTGCGCGCCAGACCATCCCGGATGAGCGCCCACTCATCCGGCCCCACGCATCCCTCGACGACCAGGAGGATCGTCATCACGCCGCCGGAGGCAAGGTCGCCGTTCTCGTCCTTGGGCATGGTGCCCAGTGCCACGGTCTGCCCGACGCTCACCGTCTCCACCGTGATCGAGCGCCCGTTGAACCTGGTCTTGAAAGTCTTGTCTGTGTCCATGCCCTCAGGGTATCCGTCAGGTGATGCGAAGGCGGTACGAGCGCGCGGCCGCTACCTCACGCAGCGCCCGGTCCAGGAACGGCCGGGCCCGGGTCCCCGGATGGTGCACGACCTTGGCGTAGACCACCCTGCCGCCGATCACGAACCGCAGAGATCCTCCTGGCCGCCTGGGCTTGATGATGTGCGGCCGGGTCCCGTCGTTCACGAACGGGGCGTAGTAGACGTCCGAACCGATCGTGTAGCGGGAGCGCAGCGCGAGGTTCCGGCGCTGCTCAATCCTGATCGACGCCCGCAGCCGCCCCGTATCCACCGGAACCAAAACCTTCGCCCGGTTCATGACCTCCCTGGCCGCGATCTCCAGCTCGTTCCTGGACGCTCCCCGGATCGTCCGGTTCAGCGCTGCCCGGTCCAGCCTCACTTGCGGCATCATCCAACTCCGATCGGATCAGGCCGGCGCGCTCCCACCCCTGCACCGTGGCGTCGTACTCGGTGCGCACCACGTCACCCCTGTACAGGCCGTTGAACGAGATCAGCACGGTGACCGTGGCCATGGCGTCCGCACTCTTGACCGTCTTCTTACGCGACACTGGGGCACCCACAGTCGTAGTCGATGATCATGGTCATTACGCCCTTGACGCAGTTCCCGTCCGGGCCCTCCGGCAGATAGCTCCCCGGGACCGAGACCGGCCCGTAGGGCAGACCGTTGAACGCCTCCGTGGCACAGCAGATCGCCGTCTCCATCGCGAGCTGATCGGAGTCCATCTTGAGCGCGACTTCGGTCCACGCCGCGCATGACGGGCCGGCGCCCACAGTGCCGAAGGGGATGCAGCGGGCCGTCCCCATCTCCAGGGTGATACGGCGGGCGCTGTTGACACAGTTCCCCGTGCCTGGGCCGTCCGGGTCGGCGAGGGAGTCCACGGACGCCACACGCACCCACGCAAGGCCCGTGCAGCACTCGTCCTCGCTGGTGCCCAGCGTCGGATCGACACGCTCCCCGAAGCGCAGACAGACTTTCTCGTCCGGGATGGGGAACGGGCCCGCAGCGATCTGCTCACCGAGGCACTGAAGCAGGATCTGGGCGAACTCCACCGGGCGCGTCACAGCGTCACCTGGCGCGGGTCGCGCACGTCGGGGGAGAACACGCGGGGCCGGGCCCTCAGCTGACCCGGGTTGTAGGCCCGGATGAACAGGTCGACCTCCTGAATGCCGGTCAGACCGTTGTCGAGCAGCGCCTGCGGGTCGGCCACCTGGACCTCGACACCGTTGCGGGACAGTGAGATCAGCTGCTCCGGCAGGGAGCACCCCTCGCCGCCCGTGCAGGCTTTGGCGAACTCGCACGCGAGGCGGCCCGCGGCGATCCCCCCAGAGGCCGGCAGCGCCTCACCGGGGCGCAACGTGACCGACCACGTGTTCTCGTCGGTGTCGGGAAGGTCGAGGTTCTGGCACTCCGGCCAGCAGTCACCGTCCGTGCGCACCAGGATGTTGCCGTCGTCGAGGCGGTACGCGGACGGGTCGATGAGCACCCCGTCGACGATCACCTCGACGACCTCCGCGACCGGCCACGGCATGCGCGCCTCGCAGGTTGCCCGGCAGCGGCAGGCTCCCGCGCAGGTGCAGTTGCGCCACACGCCCCCGTCGACGAACGGGATCATCCACGGGTTGCCCGCACCGCTCATGGCCGGGGAGCCCACCGGGAAGGTGAGGTAGCCGCCGAACCAGCCGCACCGCGTGCCGCAGGGGCGCAGCTTCACGGGGCACTGGGCGAACCGGCGGCCGGTCAGAGCGTTCAGGATCTCCGTCGCCCATGCGGCGGATGACTCCTGTACCTCTGGGGTGTAGTCGTCCCATCCGGTACAGCACGTGGTGTTGATCTCCCACGCGCAGACTGCCCCAGGTACGGGTGTGCTCATACCGACCGCCTTCCTTTATGCGTCCCGAACGGCCGCCGTGAACGTGGCGTTGAGCCACACGGTGCCATCTTCGCAGTACCTGACGTAGGTGCTGCCTGCCCTTGTCGCGGCTGCATCGAAGAAGTCCGGATCGACCCCGTCGAGTTCTGCCCACGCCTCTCGCGTCATCCATACACAGCTAGGCTGCATACTCACTCCCTGTGACGAGAGCCCGCCCCGCCATGGCTTGGGGGACGGGCTCTCTCCCAGAGTAGGGCTACCTGCTACGGGGCGGGCAGTACAACCGCGCCACAGGCGGCGGTTGGCAGCGGAGCGTTCGTGAACTGGAAGTGGCCGTGCTGGGTCGCCGTGATCGGCGAGACCAGCGGGCCCGGGGCGAACGGGGTGAGGACGTCACGCACGACGTCGTACGGGCCGACACCCCAGCCGGAACCGGCACTGGTGCGGGCGGTGAGCGACAGCGTCAGCGCGGCGTTAGCCACGGTGTACTCGTTGAGCTGCGCCTGCACCACGTAGGGGTACAGCCAGTAGCCGAAGTTCTCGAACCCGCCCTCGGTGCAGCCCTGGCCCTTGATGCCAGACCAGATCTCCAGAGCGAAGTTCGCCGTACCGAGCGTCGCCGTGTCCCAGCGGAAACCGACGTCGTTCGGAGTGGGCGCGGCGTCATCGACGACCAGCGGAGCACCGCTGATGATGTTGATCGCGTCCGGGTCGATGTTGCAGAAGTCCATCTGGAGGGTCAGCCAGCGGAGCGCCGGGTCCGACTGGTCGTCGACGCAGAGATCCCCGTTGGCATTGGTGACCGAGATGTCTTCCTGGTCCTGGTAGACGGGGGTGGCCACGACCTGCACCATCCCGGACGTGACGAGAGTGGCAGCGGGTCCGGGGACCACCAGTCCACAGTCGTCCAGACGGGTGAGCCGCATGACGCGGCCACGGGACATGGCACCGCACTGAGTGGGCATCAGGCATCTTCCTTACTCGCGCGCGGCTTGCGCGGCCGCTTCGGTGGGTTGAGCGCTTCGGCCACGTAGGGGGCGACCAAGAACTCCTGGCCGCCCTTGACCGTGCGGACGTGAGCGGGGTCGGTGGCCACGTCGAGCAGCGCCCGCGCTGTGTCGGCCACCTCTCCCGGGGCCGGGATGACGGTCGTCCAGTCGGAGCCGATCATTACGGCACCGCCGGAGCGTCGGTCGTGGCGGGAGCGGCGACCGGGATCTGAACGGCGAAGATGTCCGGGCAGTCCCATGTGACCGCGTAGACACGCTCGGCGAGCACGTCCCACTGGTTCAGCGACCGGTCGAGCGTCTGGCCGGGCGCCGGCTGCGGAAGGATCTCCGTGCGCCAGATGGTTGTCTTGCCGGTCATGAACGCCCACACGAACCCGGCTGCGGGGGCGACGTCGTCCGGTCCGGTGATGTTGTAGCCGGGGCCGAACGACCAGGTGGAGCCCAGCGGAGTCTTGAGCAGACCCCCATCGCGCAGCACCAGGTTGGAGTAGGCCGCGGCTGCGTACGCCTGCGTGTTGACATGGATGGTGCCCATGTACCCGTAGACGTCATAGAACGCTTCCTCCAGCGCTGCGATGGCCGTTCCGGCACCAGGGGCCGCCGGGGTGACGGTCGTCGCTCCTGAGGCCGTCAGGGTGGGCGTGACGGTCGTCAGACCGGCCCCGTCCCACACCACGGACTCCACGACTTCCTGCTCGGCCGTGGTGAGCTGCTGCCGCACTGCGGACAGCATCTCTTCGCCGGTGCGCCCGACCGCGCCACAGCGCTTGCGCGCGATGACCCAGAACGGGTCGGCCTCCATCAGGTCCGAGCCCTCGGTGAAGGGCTTGACCGGAGACAGCGCACACGTCTGGTCGTAGGTGTTCGCGCCACCGCAGTGATCGGACAGGAAGCTCAGACCGGACGCGATGATGCGGTTGTCCATCGGGAGGATCGCTGCGGCGGCGGTGAAGATGCCGTACCGCAGGAGCCCGACGGGCGGGGTGGCGATGAGCTGGTTGTTGTTGGTGATGATCTTTGCCATGCGTCCACTCCTCTCCGGAGAAGGTGGCCGCCGCTATGGACGGAGCGGCGGCCACCGGTCGGGAGGGTTACGCCTCGGTGGTGCAGTTGATCGAGGCGGCACCAGTGATACCGCCGACGCAACCGGCGGCGGTGTACAGGCGCAGACCGGGGCACGGGTAGATGGGCGCGAAACCCTCCTCCGCGAACAGGGCCGTGAACTGGTTGGTGGCCAGGCTGGCCGCGTCGTAGACGTTGGTCAGCGTGACGACGTCCTGACGGGCGACCGCGACCGAACCGGCCGGGTAGGCCAGGAACTGGACCGAGGACGGCAGCGCGGTCATGTACGGCGCCGTGGCGTCGCCACCCGGGAAGGCGGGGGCCAGCGCGCCACCGGTGATGAGACCGTCCTGCCAGCCGCGCACGAACTGCGGGCGGACACCGCGCGTCGAGAAGAGGGACGCGATGGTCGAGTCCTGGACGTTGAGCAGGTCGACGCCGGTCCGGCGCGACAGGTCCGCACGAATCTGGGCGATGACCCAGTACGGCAGAACGATCTCAAGCGTCGAGTTGAACGGCATGAGCTGCTGGTAGATGAGGTCGGTGCGCGCGAGCTCGACGGCCGCGAGCAGGCTGGACGTGAAGGAGTCGCCGGGGCCTCCCGCCGGGGTCGGGTCCGGGTTGGCGAACACGGTGGCCGCACCCGCGGTGGCCAGCATGTCGGCCAGGATGAGCCGGTTCATCTCCTGCTCGTGGGCAGCCAGAAGGCCGTCCTGCCAGAGGTTGACGAGCTCGGGGAAGCCGGCGGCCTGGAGGAAGCTGACCCGGATGCAGAGCGCCATGACATCCAGGCGCCGGTCGGTGAAGGCCGGGCAGGGGATGACGGAGCAGGTCTTCGGCGTGTTGGCGATGACCTGAGCTTCGGTGAGGAAGTTCGAGCCACCCCCGGCCGCGATGGCGTTCGCGTAGATGTCGGCGAACGACGGCTCGTCGGTGTAGTTCAGGCCGCCGCGCCGGGCAGTGACGGTCGGCAGGTCGAGGATGCCGGTCGAGCCATCCCACATGCGGCAGAGGTCGTACACGTTCTCGGACGGGGCACACCAGCCTGCGGCGGCGGTGAGGCTGAGTCCGGAGTCGACGTTGTGCTGCCACTGCTTGGCGAGCGAGCCGCCGTGCAGCCGGGTCTCGGACCGGGCGTGGCGGAGAACTTCCATCTGCCGGTTGTTGTCGTCGCGCGGCTCGATGGTGAACTCGGCACCGCGGTCACGCTTGAACTGGGCGACCGCGTGGCGTGCACCCTGGCCGCCGCCGCTGCGCCCGTACTGCTCGGACGACGCGATGAGCGCCCGGCTGATCTCGGTCAGGCCGTCGTACTCCTGGCCGGCGCTCTTGCCTGTGAAGCCCGCAGCGTCGGAGGAGACGAACGCGGTAATGGTGGTGCCGGGGGACGCCTTGATGACCTCGGTCGGCAGGATCGGCTGTGCGGCCATCTGAGCGACGCTCGGGACGGCTACGGCCGCAGACACCTGGACGGGGGCGGCAGGCTCCACAGCGGGCGCCTGGACGGCCTGCGGGGCCACGGGGGCGGCGCGGTCCGGGAGGGCGGTGAACTTGGAGCGGGTCTCGGCCAGGGCGGCGGCTGCGGTCTCACGCGCCGTGATGGCCTCGGAGACGACATCCACGTGTGCGGAGAGGGTCGAGAGCTCGGCCGACTCGTCGACGCTGAGGGCGTCCTTGGCGGCCAGTTCGGCGCCCCGGGTCTTGGCGGTCTCGTACGCGGCGTAGAGCGCGGTGTCGTCGAGCGCATCAGCGCTGAACGCGACCGGCTCGGTGGGCTTGATCTCTTCGGACATGACGGGAGCCTCCATGGGCGCGTCGGGACGGGGTGGTCACATCACCAACGGCCGGCTCACAGCTCAGCACCGCGGGGGTTTGCTGTTCGGTTGTGGCGACGGGCCCGGCTCACAGCTCAGCAGCTCGTCTGATTCAGATCATAGCGTGTCCACTGTTGACATTATGGGTTCTCAGTGATATGCGGTATCTTGGATCTATGACGAATCAGGGAAACATCGCAGATGACGTGTGGGCGGAGGCGCTCTACTGGGGCCGCCTCACGGGCACACAGGAGAACGATCTGCTGGAGGCGCTGGTCACCCGGGCGCTACGCGCACCCCAGGCCATCCCGGTGCAGCCAGCAGCCGCATGGATGCGCAAGGCCAAGAGGATCCGGACGGGAGGGCCCCGCATCGCGGTCGCCGTGCTCAACGGGCGCAACTGGAACGAGCTCGACGACAGGCTCCGGGCGTTCGAGGGGGCGGAGCAGCTGCACGGTCCCACGCCCCGATCCTGGTATGTGCTCCCGTACGCCGCTCTTGACGCAATCCAAACGCTTTTCTCTGACTTTCCCGACCGGGTGCGCATTTGCATGATCGACTCACACACGCCCTGACCTGCAACTAGTCACGTCAGACAGCAGCTCAGTTAACGGGAGGATTGAAGAGCCTCACGTGGGGTTAACCAGACTGCTGTCTGACGTGACTAGGTAACGGATAGGTCACGGACAATGTGGGGCTAACTGGACTTCGGCACGGCCTTCAGAGTCGCCCGCTTCCCCGCCGCGTTCTTCGCGATCCACATCCGCGCGTCCGCCACCGACGCACCCCGGTAGACCTCCACCCCGTCGATGCTCACCGCCTGATCGCTGGTCGCCTTCGCGCCCCCGCAGTTGCAGCCCATGTCACTTCCCCTTCGCGTTGATCCACGCCCACTTGGCGCGCGCTGCCATCATCATGTCCTCAGACTCCTGCGCCTGATCCGGCAGGGCACCCTCCACCGGCTTGATGCCGAACGTGCCGATGAGCGAGCGCTGCACCCCCAGCGCGAAGCTGACCCTGGCCCGCGGTACCGGGAAGCCGGGCGTGTTCACCGAACACACCGCGATCATCTCCAGTGACCCGCCGATGCTGCGCCAGTCCCCCGACACCGGGCTCGACATGAACTGTTCGCGCCGCGTCGGGTCCGCCGAGGGGAGCAGCCAGCCGCTCACCCAGATGCCGAACTCGTCCTCCCCGGCCACCACCTTCGCCACCGCTGCGCCCACGTTGTCGTAATGCTCCGCTGCGGCCATGAAACCCAGCGAGGCATCCGCGTGCCCTCCTCCCACCGTGAGCGTCCCCACGGGCAGCACAGCCCCGTCCTGGACCCTCTGAGTGCCGACGTGGAAGTAGCTGTACCCGGTCGGGCTGGTCGGTGCCGTCACGCATCCCGGCATCCCGACATGGCACTGACCCCACGGCGCGATGTGCCCGAACACCCGGCCCGTGTCCGTCACCGTGAGTGGCGTCACCCGGTCCACGTCCGGCGCAGCGAACCACTCGGCGGGCGGCAGCACCTCAGCGACCGAGGCCGACGCGGCCAGGGCGAAGGGAGCATCCCGGTCCATGCGCCCGTAGATGCCCCTCAGTACCCGCTGCATGGCCTCCGCGTCCTGCGGTGTCCCGTTGCCCCTTGCTCCCTGCGTGGCAGCCGCAGCCGCGAACACACCGCGAGGCACGATGGTCAGCGTCCCGTCGATGACGTCCGCGATCCCGAAGCCGTAGGCGCCGCGCGTCTCGGGATTGGCGTCGTCGTCCTTGCGCAGGAACGCCCTGGCGTAGCGCGCCCAATCCGTAGTGTCCCCGTTAGTTGCCCAGGCGAACACCCGGCCCGCAGCCGCTGCTCCGTCCCACGGCCGCGCCTCATCGGCGATCGGCATGTCCGCCCACCCCGTGGTGCGCACCGATGCCATGAGGGAGTACACCAGCTCGTAGGAGGGCCCTGTCGGCATCGGCTCGACCGGCAGCGGGTCCAGGGTGAGGGACACGTCGGCGAACGCGGGGATGGCTACCAGGGTCGCGCCGGCCACCCGCCACCGCGTGATCGTGGCGTTGCCCTCCTCATCCGCCACATACTCGATGTCGTCCAGGTCGACGGACGGGCCGATCACGCCTGCCTCGATGGAGTCGACGGCCGAGTACTCCGCCGTATCGAGCAGCGACCCGGTGGCCGTGATCATGTCGTTGCCGATGGACAGGGTCTCGATGCGGCCGATCACGACGGACCCGCCGTGCCCGTCTCCGGTCTCGCGCTGGTACAGCAGCGGCAGTGGGAGGTCCCGGCTTGACCCTCCGCCTTCTGCGAGCAGTCGCCCGTCTCCGGTCGGCACGCCCAGCCGGGCGAGCACCGCGCTCCATGTGCGTGCCATGGTCACTCCTCTGTTCGGAACTGTCGGTCGGTCCAGTCGATCTGTTCGCCGAGCACGACCGGGAGCATCGTGCAACGGCAGTTGATAACCTCTCCTGCCGGTCCGGTCGGGTCGCCCGGGAACATGAGCTGTGATGTGCCCACCCGGAAGGGCTCGGAGAGCAGGGTGCGTTGCTTGTCCGCTGCCCGATGCGTCGGCCGGGTGCGGCTGTCCTCGGTGGCCAGCCACATTTTGAAGGGCGCCGGGTCGCCCCGCTGCTGGGCGTCCAGCTGTGCTCCCCGGAAGACGCCCGCGTTGACCGCGCCCATCGTCTCGGTGCGTGCCACGGTCACGGCGCGGTTGGTCCAGCGCTCCGATCCGGTGGCGGTGAGGATCTGGTTGACCCCCGCTGTGACCTCCCGGATTCCGTCTCCTTCGCGGATTCCGCGCTCGATCTCAGCGACTACAAGGCTGTAGACCTCGTCAGGAATTCTCACCAGACGGTTACCGGCTGTGTTCAGATATGACTGTACGTAGCTGTCTGTGATCGGATCGCCCGCCCCGGTGACCCGCCGGAACGCACCGCGCAGGGTCTGAGTGATGGTCGGCAGCACCCGGACGTTCACCTCGTCCGTCCAGAATGCCTGTGCGTCCGACACACGGCCCGGGTCGAGGTTCTCGCTCCCCGACACCACACCGGGCCTGACGCGGTCCAGGAAGCGGCTCAGCGACCGGAACCAGGCACGCCCCGTGCGCAGCTCTCCGTCCGTGATGATGCTCAGTGCGCGCAGTCGAGCGGGTAGGTGCGGGTCACGGCCCGGCGGGGTGGTCACGGGCGCCGCATGACGTGACGCAGATCCCGAGTCAACACAGTCCGGTCATGCGGCATGCACGCGTTCAGGGTGCCGATCACGTGGCGCCGCAGCACGTATTCGAGGTCCCCCGCGTCCAGCCCGAACGCGTCCGCCACCGGGGCGACGAACTGGAACGACCCTTCGAGCAGGGCATCATCGCTGTGCGGGCTCTTCCCGATCACCGTGTGGAGTTCGTGACGGGGAGTGCTCGCGAACTGGCCGCGGTTCTGGTTGGTCATCAGTCGCCCTCCCGCACGCGACAGGGCATCGAACACCAGGAGCTCGGCCGCGGCCGTGAGACCGACTGTGTCGGCGTTGGGCTCGGTCTGTGCGGCGGGCAGCGCCCGGGTGTCGGCCGGCGCAGCGTCTACAGCCGTATCAACCGCAGGAGCCGCCGGGGCAGCGGTCGGCCGGGCGGGCAGGCCGAGCATGTCCGCGTACTCGGGGACAGCCAACAGCGTCGGGTCCAGCTTGGTCAGCTCGAACAGGCGCCTCACTTCCAGCTCATCATCCGACGGGATGGCATCGTCGGGGATGCCGGAGGCGATGCGCCGTGCATCGTCCGAGATCAGGTCGTTGTCCCAGAGCCAGTTCTGGTCCTCGGTGGCGTCCGGCCGCTTGACGATCGCGGCGGTGTCCCAGTCGATGACGTACCGCTCGACGTCCGTGATGCCCATGGCCCTCAGTGCGGGCCGGAACCAGTGCTCGGTGAGCGCGTCGGCGATGCGCTGTAGCAGCGGCTCGATGTAGATCTTGTACGTGGACTCCTCCACCTGCCAGGCGGACCAGTGATTGGCCTCGGACTGGGTCCCCGCCGCGACGTCCTTGGGCATGTCCAGGGTGACCGCGAGGCGGTTGAGCGCGTTGTTCCTCAGCTCCACGACTTCACCGTCGAGGGCGGTGGTGAAGTCGATGTGCGACTTGGACGCGACGTCGATGAACTCGGACGGCATCTCGATGAGGATGGGCGCCTGCGCTCCGGCGGTGCCCGGATTGGACAGCGAGGCCTCCATCGCCTCCATGATGTACCGCGCAATCGCGGTTGCCTTCGGGACCCCGTCGGCAGCGGGGAAGTCGGCCTCCTGCGGGTAGAGCCAGATCCCGTTGGAGGCAAGGCGGCTGTCGAGCTTGGCCGCGATGTTCATCGAGGCCTTCTCGATCTCCCGCAGGATGGGCAGCGCCGGGCGCACGGCGGTGTCGGCCTTTGCCTGGTCGTTGGGGTGCGGGGACCAGACGCGGAACAGCCGGTCGCGGGCGCCGAGGCTGACCGGCAGCATGGTCATGGGGTCGATGTACGTCCACGAGCCGCCCTTGACGGTCACCTTCTGCCCGGACAGCACGAGCCACGTGTCCGGCATGACGACGCCCTGACGGTCCGGGGTGGGGCGCACCACGACGAACAGCTCCCCGGGGATCTGCCAGCACACCGCGATGGTCTGGAGGAGCTGGGCCCGCTGGGAGGCACCGCCGAGGATCATCGCGGCGACGCGCTGCACCTGCTCGTTCTCGGTGGGCCCGGTGACGAGCTGCGTGTCCTGGTCGACCTCAGCGGCGAACGGGGTCGCCTGGCTACAGGCGTTGGCGATGAAGGTGACGGGGGACCGGAGCTCTCCGACCGCGTCGAAGAAGTACCAGGCGTCCGTCTGCCAGCCTTCCACGGTCTGTGCCCGGCGCAGGTTGCCGACCTGCCGGACCTCTGGTCCGACCAGCGGCATGGCTGCGGCCAGCACCGCCTTCGGGGGTGCCGTCTCGTTCTTGCGACGGGCGAACAGAGCCATCACTCACCATCCCTTGATGCCAGGAACCCGGCAACGTAGCTGAACGCCAGTGCCGTAGTGACGGCCGTAAATGTCATGGTGTCACCCCAGAGCCACCAGGCCCCTGCTGTGGCCGCTCCCACGTAGGTGCTGACGCACCAGTCGCAGACGATGAGGTAGGCCAGCAGGGAGCCGTCCGGCAGCGCGCGGACCGCTCGTCCCCGGGGTGCCTGCGTGATGCGGTCCGTGGTGACGAGACGGGTGAGCCGGGCGGTGGCCAGAGCTGCGAGTACGAACGTGATCGTGTCCATGTGTCACCATCCTCCCGCACCGGGGGCGCGGCGTGTGGCCAGGAGGAGCGCCGGGGATGCGACGGTCACCTTGCCCATGTCGAATCGCTTGGTCAGGTAGGCCACGAGGTGCACGGCGGCGTCGACCCGGTCAGGCGACTTGGGGTCCTCGTCCGGAATCCACGTCGTGTACTGGTCTTCCAGCTCGCCGAACACGCCGACGTGGTGGACGCGTCCCTGCTCGTACTTCATGACCACGGGCTGCGCACGGAGCTGCTTGCCCAGGCTCGCCCACACTTCCTGGAGCGGGGGGCGGCTGAACTTGGCGACGTCCAGGTCAGACTGCCGTTCCTTCCAGACCTTGGTGAGGACCTCCTTGACCCAGCCCTTGCCGAAGTTGTCCTCGTACACGAGCACGTCGGCGTTCGTGAGATCGAACAGGTCCCAGGCGCGCGAGGCCGCTTCCTGCGGGGTGAACTTCCCCGAGGCGTCGTGCGTGATGTAGGCGTGGCCGTCGGGTCCCTGGCCGCCTGCGATGAGGCCGGTCTCGTCCCGGCGCCCGGTACCCGCAGGGTCCATGGCGACGACGCGGAGCAACAGGTCTGGGCAGGCGTCGACCCTGCCGGCGTCGATGACGGCCCGCGCGAGCAGCGCGCCGGGGAGGTCGTCGAGGATCTCGGCGTCCAGTTCCTGCCTGCCGAGGGTGGTCCCCTCGTAGCGGGCGACGACGGCCCGGCGGAAGGTGGGCGCCAGGTTGGACAGGTTGTCGTAGGTCGAGCCGCGCACGGTGTAGCACCGCGGGTCCTTGAGCATCGCCTTGATGAGGGGCAGCGGCCGGGGCGTGGTGGTCGCGAGGATCTGAGGGTGTTCGCCGAGGCGCAGCCCCATGAGCAGCATGTCCCATGCGTACTGGAGGCGCCGCCACGCGGCAAGCTCGTCGGCCCAGGCGTAGTGGTGCTGGGGTCCTCGGATGCGGTCCGGCTCGTCGGCCGAGTAGAGCATCTGGGTCGCGCCGTTGGGATAGGTCAGCTTCCGCTTGGACGGCTCGTAGACGGGGCGGAAGGTGGTGGGGGCGCAGGCCATGATGCCGGACTCGCCCTCGACCATGATGTCCCGGGTGTCGGCCGCGGTGGGCCCGACGAGCGCGCCTCGCTCAAGGTCGCGGGCCAGGCGCCATGCCCACTCGGACCCGGTGCGCGTCTTGCCGAAGCCACGGCCCGCGAGCGCCAGGAGCTGATCGTATTCGGTTTCGTTGCCGGGGAGCCGCTGAGCGGGCCGGGCGTGGGGGCCCGGCCTGCCGGGGTGTGGGGACCCGTCGCAGTCCTTCTTCGAGCACAGCCACGGCACACGCCCGCTCTCGCGTGCCTGCACCATCTGTTCCAGCGTCTCGGCCACCTTGGAGAGCGAGGCGGTGTCGAGGCCGGCGAGCTGCGCCCGGCTGATCATTCCGCCTCAAGCTTCCGGAGGTATTCCTCGATCTTCTCCATGACGCCGTTCGGCTTGTCGGTCTCCACCCGCAGCTGCAATGCCTGTTGCTGCGACTTGAGCGCCACGGCCAGAGCCTGCGTCCACCTGATGCTGGGGTCCTGCCCCGGCTTGAGCATCTTCAGGTTGCTGTGGAGATGGACCAGAAGATCCTGCGTGATCTCCATGTGGTAGCTGCGGACGTTCGCCATGTCTTCGGCGTACCCGTCGACCTCTGCTTTGGTCACGTAGCTGTCGTACGCGGCCACCCGCTCCTGCCAGTTCCACAGCTTCTTGGACGACCAGTTGCCGAGCTGGGAGTCGCTGGCCATGCCGAGTGCGAGGCGCGTCCTGTCCAGGGAGCGCTCGCTGCCCTGGAGCATGTACGTGCGGAACGCCTGGTACGCCTTCGCGGTCTCACCGGGGCGGATCGTCCAGATGTGTTCGTCGCTCACGTCCCCTCCTTCCTACGTCGGCGGCATCGTTACGGATGCGCCGGTTATCAACATGATGACACCCAGCAACAGGGGGAAGCCGAAGCCGGTCACCCCTGCCCGCGCCCACCACGTGATCCGTGCGTCGCTCGCAACCACGTCGCTCTCGACATGGTTGAAGCGCTGCGCGAACAGCTCCATGTCAGATCTTCGCTGCTCCTGGGTGACCATCACCGCGAGGGCTCCTTCGATGCGCGCGTTCGTCTGCGCCTGCATGTCGAGCTGCCGGGACACGGTGCGGATCATCTCGTAGACCGTCGGCTGCGACGGATCGGTGACCGTACTCATGCGTCCAGCTTGGACGAGACCACCTTGAGCAGCGCCATGAGCGCGGTCTGCTGGGTCCTCTGCTCCGCAACCAGGGCGGTCAGGGCGTCCACCTTGTCGTCCAGCCCGCGCAGGTATGCGTAGGTGTCCCGCGTCTCGCCCTGGTCGGTGTTCTTGTACGCCCACACTTCCTTGGGTGTCAGATCGTTCACGGTGGTGTCTCCTGTGTCGTTGGTCCCCTTGGCGGCGGACAGGATGGCGGCGATCGGGAAGGCCCCGGGGTCGCCGTGGTCGTTCTCGGGCACGTGCTGGTGCCCGCAGTGCCCCTTGAAGCCTTCCCACTGGGCGCCGGTCATGCGCACCGGGCTGTTGCCATAGCTGGAGGGGTAGGCCCGGAACGTGACGCCGGAGGTGAGGGGCACGCCGTGGTTGGCGTTGGCCCAGGCGGCGAAGTCACCGAGCTGCTCGATCACCCACGTCGGCAGGTTCGGGGTGTACAGGTGCTCCTTGCCGGCCCAGTTCTGGTGGGTGGTGGGGTCGCACGTGCCGACGAGTTCGATCTGCACGGCGTTGAGCGTGTTGGTCTCGACGCCCCCGGCCTTGTTGACGAGCGCGCGGGAGCTGGTGTCGAAGTCGAAGTGCTGGTACCAGCGGAGCTTCTTGGTGGGGAAGTCGGGGAGCGCGGTGAAGTTGGGCGCCTCGCTGCCGCCGTTGTAGCTCGGCAGGGTCCGGCCCTCTGTGGTGTGCCAGACGACGACGTTGGACTCCATCGAGTCGCCGGGGTACTTCCCCTGGTACCGGTACGCCTGGGATGCGCCGGGGTACTTCTGTGGCCCTGTCTTGGTCATGCGTCCCCCTCATATGGTTGCTGTGTCCACAGGGTACGCAGAAACCCCACCCGAGGCAGAGGCGGGTGGGGTTCCGTATTGCGGGGACGCAACGGCGTCAGTCTATCCGGTACTCCCAGTCTTGTTCCGGGTAGACGGGGGTAGTTGTGACAGCGGTGTCGTTGCCGTCCGTGATGGTGCGCTTGGTGATGCTGACGGTGGGTGCCCCGTGCTTGACGGAGCCCCACGCCTTGAGGGTGAGGACTGCCTTGTCCTCCGTCATCCATCCGTCGACCAGGGGGCTGATGCGGTACTCGGTGACTCGGTTCGGCATCTCGTCGGCCAAGCGGCTCGGCTCGCCATCAAGGACCGCATCGGCAAGGGCTCGGTAGTCGACCCCGTCCTGCATCTGGCAGGAGTGCACGTCCGCTCCCGAGAGGGATTGAGCGATGCGGTCGCGGAGTTCGGCACCCGGTGGAGACGGAAGAGGATGCGGGTCGATGTCAGCCATGCTCCAGCGTCCTCACCGCGTCCTTGACGCGCTCTTCCAATCGGCCCAGTTCTGCACGGAATTCGTCGCGCTCAACCTGCATGCCTCCCAGTTCCTCGCGGAGCTGATCGCGCTCAGCCTGTACGTCTTCCAGTTCCTCATCCACAGATCAGCCCTCCAAGGGCTGCGAGCACGCACAGGAGGAGCAGGAAGATCCCACCGCATCCCGTGCTCGGCTCATTGTCGAAGTACCGCTTGTCCATGACCTCGCGCTTGCTGTGCCCGCGCTGGGGGTCACGGGGCGGGCGGCGGGTCCCGCCGAACGTGCTCTTCTCCCACTGCTCACGCGGCATCGTCGTCCCCCTCGATGTCCTGGTCGATCCTGAGGGCTGTCTCCCGCATGACGGCCTGCTTCTCAGGCCAACCCGTCCACTCGTCCGCCTCTTTGCGGATCTCGTCTGCAACGTCGCGCCGTTCCTGTGTCCGGATCTTGTCGAGGATCTCGATCTGTTCCCACGTGAACCGGAGCTCCGGCCACCGGTCGCCGGGCTTGTCCAGTCCCAGGGATACTGCGAGCTCCTTCACCAGCTTGACGATCTCGTCGTCGCTCATCAGTGCCCACATCCCTTCGTCCACCAGCCGCACTTGCCGCAATACGTCCCACCATCGTGGTCGCTCATGCCCCGGCCACCTTCCGGCATCCCTGGTCCGGCGTCCACGTCGGGTAGTCCGCGTCGGTGGAGCAGCACTCAGGGTGGCAGCGTGCAGCCTCGGTGAATGCCGCGTCCTCTTCCGTCTCCATCTGGTGCAGTACGTCGCACATGGTGCGTCCCCTTGTCGTCGTCTTCTACTGCCTCTGCCCCCGCCTCCTGGTGGAGGACGGGGGCGGCGGAGCTGAGGCGACTACCTGATCCGCTGGGCGATCCGGCGGGCATCCGTGCGGGTGATGCTCAGCGCGTCCGCCAGGCCCCGGTGCAGTTCCGCCAGCGTCCTCATTGCCTGACCCCGGCTTCCGTCGATGCGGCCCGCCCGGCGGCTGGCCTTGATTCCGGCGACGAACCGGTAGGGGACGGGGTAGGACGTTCCGTCCAAGGTGACCTTGGTGGGCTGCGTGTTGGCTGCGACCTTGGCGGTGATCTCTGCGATCTGGCTGGCGGTGAGGTTCATGATCACTCCTGTGTTTCGTCTCCGGCTGATGTCTCTAGTAGACACCATGTGGTGCGATCGCGTCAACCCCTGGCGGGGGCCGGGAGACCGGCCCCCTTCGATCAGCGCCTGTTGCGGGATGCGAGATCCTCCATCAGGTGGCCGCCTCCGCACTCCCCGACGCTCTTGATGCCTCGCTCCATCAGGGCGTCCCGGATGGCCTCGCAGTTGTACTCATCCGTCCCGCTGGGCCAGTACCGCTGAACCTGAGCCAGCAGTCGGGAGCCGTCCGCCTTGTGCTCGGCCTTTGCCTTCAGCTGCTCCGCGATCCGCTGTCCGTCCGTCATGATCTTGACCTTTCGTCATCCCCGGCTGATGTCTCCAGTAGACACCATGTGGTGCGATCGCGTCAACCCTTGGTGCGGTACGACCGGCGCTCGGCGTGAACCGTGACCGTGATCTGGGCTCCGCCGTACTTCGACTCAACGCTGTGACCAGCCTCTTCGCGGATAAGAGGGGCCGGAACCCGGTGGGGGAGCGGGGTTGAGTGCAGCCAGCACACAACCCACCCCGCGACCGCGAGCCACAGGATCGGCGCGTACCAGCAGACGGCAGTGGCACCGGACCAGAGGAGCATCAGCCCCACGATCCGGTGCCACTGCCAGCGCCACGGCGCTCTCATTCCCGCCACCACTTCTCAATGTCCTTTGACCCCCAGTGGGCGAACAGACCCACGGCGATGACGATGATCGCGAAGCATGCTGCCCCGGCCCACTCGCCGCCGGTCACGACGACCCCGGCAGCCAGATGCCCGACATGTTCGCGGCCGACGCGAGCGGCACAGCCAGCAGGCCGAGGTAGCCCCGCACCAGGCCGGTCAGGATGCCGGCCAGGATGCCCTGTCGCATCGCCGAGCGGACCGCTTCCCGGCGCCGCATCACCACCACGACGATCGCAGTGAAGACCAGCACCATGGCCAGCCCGCCGTTCGTCAGGGCCAGGACGGACGCGTTCTGCACCGAAGCGCGATGACCACCGACACCCCAGATCAGGGCCCCGTCACCGAGCCAGCCGCCGCCCCACAGGATCGCGTCCCCGAACCACCCCAGCAGGCCGCCACAGAGCAGCAGGAGCACGCCGTAGCAGTAGCCGGACAGGAACGGCGCGATGCCGAGCGCGCAGCCAAGGGGGTCCTTGGTGAGCTGCTTGCGGGTCGGCCACCACGTACCCACGTTGAGCACGATCAGGAACAGGCCGAGCACGAAGGAACCGAGGGTAGCCCCGTCCTTGAAGGTCACGGTGTCCACCACCCCAGCGCCCACGTGAAGCCGAGGAACGCCCACAGGCACAGCTCGACGGAGACACCCCAGACGATCCACTCGGCTCGCTTGCCCGGCTTCTCCGTGAACGCGAGCCCGACGATGGCGAGCACGGCGAGCACGGCCCACATCAGGAATGTGATCAGTGTGCTCATGACTGTTCCTCCTTCTCGTGCTCGATGGTGAGGGCCGCGCACAGGCGCTGTGCCCGTGCCGTGCCCGTGCTCAGCTCAGTCTTGATAGCGCGCACGCCGGGCACGCCCTGTGTCTGTCCTGCGAGCACGCGTGCCCGCTCCATGAACGCTGTGTCCGACGGGAGGAGCACGCCCGTGCGCACGTGCTCGGTGACCGTGTCCGTGAACGTGCTCGCCGGGAACGTGTCCGGCAGCGGGGGCACGAGGTGGAGCACGGAAGGTGTGCTCGGGTGCTCCACCTCGACGTGCTCCCGCAGACGGTCACCGACGTACGAGCACAACGGGCACGGGATGGTTGGCGCCGTGCTCGTGTGGATGATGCACTCCCCGCCGTGCCCCTCGCACTCAAGATGCCCGTGCGCGCACACGTCCCAGCGGGCCGCTAGCACGGCCTCTTCAGCGTGCTCGTTCCAGTCGTCGCCCCACGCCTCGGTCTGTGCCCGGATCTCTTCCTGGGCCGTGCTCGGCTCGTGCTCGGGCACGTGGGCCCACCTTGAGCACGTGCCGATGTGCTCGCTCATGAGCACGCCCGGCATGTCGCAGTACGGGCACGTGTCCGTGCTCACCGGTGCGTGCTCGGGCACGGGCGGTGTGCTCGTGTGCTCGGTCCACAGGGCCGGGTCCGGGTGCGGCCCCTCTACGGTCACGCCTGTGCTCGGGATGCTGTACCCGAGCACGCTGCCGTGCTCGCCCTCGGTCACGCCCCACAGAGCACTCACGCGTGCCTCGCCGGGCGTGCTCAGCGCGTGGACACGCCAGAGCACGAGCGGTGCGATCGCGGACACGGCCGTGATCAGGATCCAGTCGACGTGAAGCACGCCGGCCGTGACCAGGTGGCTGGCCGCGTTCACGCCGACCATGGCGAGCACGGCCGTGAGCACTTCGCGGTGAGAGCGCAGTGCGCGCACGGCGTAGGCGTCGAGCGCGCCGGGCACGGCGGCGGCAATGAACTGGTTCATGCCGATCGCCCGTGCGAGTTCGTATTCGGCCGAGGCGGTGGCCACCAGAGCGAATCCGGCGGCCACCCACTTCAGCCAGTCGTTGCCGCGTCCCCACGCCTTCATGCGGTGAGCACCCCCATGCAGGCGCACCGCTCGACCACAAGGCTGGTCCTCCTGGTCTTCACACCGCAGTGTGTGGCGCCGTGCGCCTCATGACGGCAGATCGGGCACTCCGGGTCGGGGCTCGCCTGAAGCGGGATCCTGAGGCCAGGCGTTACCGTGACCGGCTCGGCCGACAGGTCCCGCTCGCCGGTCGCAAGCCAGTGTGCGAACTCATCGGCCGTGTCGAGCACATCGCCCGGCGACCACGTGCCCACAGGGGCTGTCCGGGACGACCAGAGTTCCGCCGCGAGGCGCAGTGCGGAGAAACGGTGGTCCTCGTTGGGGGTCGGCAGCTCCTCCACATTGCCGCACGGGCAGTGGTAGTAACGGCACCCGTTGTCAGGTCGGTGGTGGGTGACGGGGTGGGTGCAGATCAGGCACTCGGGCCCGTCCTGAGCCGGGGCCGGGGCTGACTCAGCACAGTAGATATCGCCCCGGACCCCCAGGCATTCCGACAACACGCGATGGGCCGTATGCAGGTGCCGACCGTGGTCGTGTCCGTAACCGCACCAGAACTCTGACGTCACTGTCCGTCGGCCGCGCCACCGCTGCAATCCATCGATCATGCGGTCGACCGCTGCCGGGTCGAGGTAGCAGTAGATCGGCTGCTGACCCTCATGCTTCGCAGTCAAGGTCAGGCGCTGGTCCGCTGTGGCGATGAACTCGACCGAGTCACCGTCTTCGTCCGTGTGCTTGAAGAAGTTCTCTGCGTTGTCGACCATGTCAGCGGCCCTCCCGTCCGCACGTGGCGATGAGGAGCGTGGCGAATGACTCGGGGCGCTTGAGCTTGTCACGCGCCGCGTCGGCCAGTCCCTCGCGGCCGACCAGGTGGGCGGCTGCGCACTGGTCGTTCTTCTCCTTCTCGGTCTGGGGCGACCACGACTCGGCGAACACGTGCTGCTCGGCGGAGGTGGGCTTGTACGGGTCGGCCGGCTCGCCGCATGCAGTGACGCCTGCCAGGAGAGCGGCCGCGATGGCCAGTGCTCGGAAGGTCTTCATGATGCTGTCCCCTCGGACTTGGTCTTGACGGGGAACCGGAAGCCCCGGCACCCGCAACTCATGTCGTTCTCTGTGCGCTGCCAGCACCCGGTGTCCCGGGCGTGGGCGCTGTTCTGGTGGCCGCAGCCGCACATGGCATTCGGCAGCGTGGGCGCTTCCCAGGGGAACCACTCCTTGGGGCCGTAGCCCAACAGCTCCCGGAAGCACACCTGGCCCTTGATGCGGTAGGACACGAGCGGGATGGCGTTGGTGAGTGCTTCCCGATCCTGGTCCGCCCGGCGCGCTACTCCGATCACGCCCCGGCGCTCGGCCGGGGAGATCAGCGGGTTGGAGACCTTTGCCTGAATCCACAGGGTGTGGATATCTCCGACCGCGACCACGTCGATCTTGCCCCGGCTGCCGGAGGAGCGGAGTACGTCGTACCCGCGCTCCTTCAGGTGGGCCATGATCTGGAGCTCGAAGTTCGCTCCCTGCCGGTTCGTGTTCTTCGCCTTGCGGACTGCCATCACTTCTTCCCGGTCCGGGCCGCTGCCTTGAGCAGCACCCACGTCACGGCGGCGGTGAACGAGACGACTAGCCACCCGCCGGCCACGGCCGACATGTACACGAACACGTTCCATGCGCTCACTGCGTCCCCTTACGTCGGTGTCTTCCACTGCCGCTGCCCCCGTACCGGCGTGCGGTACGGGGGCTGTGCGTCTGGGGTTGGTCAGCGGACCTGCGAGGCAATCAACCAGGCCGTCGTGGCGTCCACGTTCAACGCTGCGGCCAGGTCTGTCCGGGTCCGGGACGCGGCCCTCATGCCCTGGCCCCGGCCGATGTAGTTCGCGGTCCGGCGAGCGGCGCGGATGTCCCGAGCGATCCGGTAGGGAACCTCATAGCCGGTGCCCGCCACGGTCACAGGGACCGGATTGCAGTTAGCGGCGGCCCTGGCCTGAATCTCTGCGATCTGACCCGTGGTGAGGTTCATGATCACTCCTGTGTGTTGTGTCCGGCTGATGTCTCTAGTAGACACCATGTGGTGCGATCGCGTCAACCCCTACTTCTCGTAGAGCTGACCCCATCGCTCACCGAACACGAACGGCTTGCCCTGACCGGCCGTGATGCTGACGGGGCGCGAGGCCCCGGCGGGCGCCCACATGCGGGTCATGGCCTTCTGCGCGATGCGGGCGATCTCCTCCCGGTCCTTCTTCGGGACGGACAGGATGATCTCGTCGTGGACGATGACGCGCAGCATGGGCAGGATCTCCGGCGCCGTGGCGGCCAGGGTGAGCAGCCCCTCAGCGATCAGGTCCCGGGTCGTCGGCTGACCGATCATCGCCGAGGACTGGGTGTACGCCCGGCCCACGTCGCAGCGCAGCTTGCGCCCGAACCCGTTGTCCAGCAGCACGCCCGCTTCTGCCTTCTCCTGCGTCTCCCGCTGCCACCGCACCACGTCGGTGAACGTGCCCCGCATGTACTGGTCGAGGCCCTGAGCGGCCTCGATGGTGACTCCCTTGGTGTTCTCCACCATGCCGCGCATACCCCGGCGGTACATCCAGCCAAGGTCCAGCGTCTTGGCCGGGGTCCGGTCGACGCCCGTCATGCGGGAGATCTCCGTGTGGAAGTCGCGCGCCGGGTCGTTCAGGATCGCGATCAGGTTGTGATCCTGCGCGTGGGCGGCGACACACCGGATGTCGATCTGGTCGAGGTCGATCGAGACCAGGACCTCATCGTCGTCGGCGGTGAGGAAGTACCGCTCGCTGTCCGGCACGCCCTTCTTGAGGACGGTCAGGCCCGGGTCGAGGATCGACCAGCGGCCGGTCGCCTGGAACGGCAGGAACGCGGGGTGCACCCGTCCGGAGTGGACGTGGCGCAGCACGTTGGCGGCGTTGTTCCTGATGCCATTCATGCCCTGCACAGCCTCGATGACTGGCACGGCGGCGGGGACGTGCTGCTCGGCGTGGTTCAGCGCGTAGGCCATCGTCTCCTTGGACAGGGACAGCGCCCCGTCCTTCCCGCGCGGCCAACTGGAGACGGGGAAGCCGAGGGCTCCCAGCGCCTGCTCGAACGCCGCCTTGCCCTGCTTGGTGCGCTGCGGCGCGGCGGCCTCCTTGCCCGCCATGTTGGTGAGGGGGAAGCCGTGCTCGACCGCGAGCATGGTGCGCCCGGCATCGGCGCGGGCGGAAAGCTCCTCAGCGCGCTTGTGCAGGCCGCTCACGTCCACCTTGAAGCCGTTCAGCGTGGCCCGTGCGGTGACCGCGCAGACGCGCGCCTCGCGCTCCTCATAGGGGTCGTAGGGGATGGCCGCGTCCAGCTCTGCCGTGACGGCCAGATCCTCGCGCAGGTACTCGACGTAGCGGGGGTCGTTCGCCGGGATGTGGTCCCACCCGCCGTACTCCTTGGCCAGAGCCGATCCCAGTCCGGACTTGCCTGGCCGACCTAGGTAGCGCTCGGACAGGGCGTCCATCGAGTACGACTTGAAGCCGGGGCCGGAGCTGGTCTGGTAGCTGGTGGGCGGGTCGTTCTGGAAGGCCGCGATGCGGAGATCCCGCCCGCCGATGATCGTCTGCTCCACCGGGATGTTGTGGTGGCGGTCCATGGCGATCGAGTCGAAGAAGAAGTTGTTCACCCCGACCAGGGGCACGGACTTGAGTCCCCGGGTGACGGTCATCATGTCCGTCCGATCCGACGCGTCCACCACCCGCTCGCCGGCGCCGACCAGCTTCACGAACGTGCCGTAGTCGGTGGCGAACAGGTCATCGGCGTTGCCGGTCTCGATGTCGAACGGGACGAAGCCGTCAGGCTCCTCCTGGGCGATGTCCAGCCCGGCGGCGCGGCCTGTCCGCACCCGTTCCTCATGGCTGAACGGATCAGGCTCTGTCGGCGCCGGGTCGGGTTCCGGGGAGGGGTCCGCGCTGAACGGGGAGTCCCCGCCGGAGGATAGTCCCTGGCCCGAGTCCAGACGGACACCGAACCATCCGCGCTGCTGACGCCCGTTCACGGACTTGCGGCCGGTCGACACCTTGTGCCCCTTCACCATGTCGTGGGAGCCGAAGCGCGTCGCGAACGTCTTATCGTTCCACGGGCGGTGACCCCCCTGTGCAGCCCAGTCATTGAAGGCCTGGAGCATGGCCTGAGTGTTGGTGAACCCGTCCTGCTCGAACACCAGGCACTCGTCGGAGAACCCGAGGATCTGATCTGTCTCGGCTCGCCACTCGCGCGTCTCCCGCTCGACCTCTTCCGGGTTGTCCATCATGCGGCGGCCACGGGCGTACCACGCCATGGCTCCCTCGACCATCCAGGCCAGGGCGGCGGCGCGGACGTGGGGATCGTTCTGCGCGTACTTCAGGGAGCCGTCGCCGCGCCGGTCCATGTCGCCCGTCAGGGGCTCGGTGGGCTTGCGGAAGGTGTACGGGAAGGGGAGCAGGGACAGCCGCCGCCACGTGCCGTGGTCCGTCTCAGTGACGACCGGCCGGTAGTTCGTGTTGATAAACAGGGAGTGGGTGGCCAGGAACTCCACCGGGTCCTGCCGGATGCGGCGCGCCTTGATGTACTCGGTCCCCAGCACCGTCTTGAGGCGCTGCGTGTTCAGGTGCCGGGCCTCGGGCGTCTCCTCCAGTACGGCGTACCTGGCCCCGCGCAGGTCCATCAGCTCGGTGGGGTGCGCGTCCGGGGACGCCATCAGGACGCGGTCGGAGATGACCACGCCGTATCCGCCCATCGCCCGGCGCACCGTGTTGACGATCGTCGACTTGCCGTTCGAGCCGGACCCGTACGCGATGACCAACTGGTCGTCCGCCACGGAGTGCCCAGTCAGTGCCTGGCCGAGACGGTCCTGGTACCAGGGGAGGATGCCGGCCGGAACGGCGGTGAGCGCTTTGGTCCACATGGGGTGTGTCGCCCCGGGGCGGTACGCGGCATCCGCGATCTTGGTGATCGAATCGTCCGGACTGAAGGGGCGCAGCTCCCCGGTCGGCAGGTGCACGGTGCCATTGGTGACCGTGAGCAGGTCGGGGTTCCCGTCGAAGTCGCCCGCCTCGCGCTGGATCGGGTGCACGCCGCGGGCCAGGTCTACCAGGCTGCGGATGCGCGCCTTGCTCAGCACCATGCGCCACCCAGTGATCTGGGCCGTCATGTTCCGCGACTGGTCCTTGCGCTGCTCGGTGAGGACCGCGTCATACCGGCCGCTCGCCCACTGACGCACGGCCTCGACCGGTTCGACGTCGGATACCTCGTGCCACACCTTGCCAGTCCACGCCATCCATCCGAGGCCGGCGGTCCAGCAGTATTTGCCCTCAAGGGCTTCGCTGGCCACGTCCTCGACCAGGAACGCGTCGGTGAACGCCGCGTCCGGTGCACCCTGTCCGGGCGCCGTGTCGGTCGCGACACCCGCGAGTGCGTCGGTCGTCCCCCCGGCCGTCAGGTAGTCGTCCACGCCCTTTGTGGGCACGCCGTTGACCTCGGACGGGGTGACGATGAACTTGACTGCGCGCACCTTGCGGGTGCGCAGCCACGCTCCGAGACGCGCCATGGCGAGTTGGACGTTCCGGTTGCCCGCGGCGTCCGAGTCGAAGCACACGACGATGACGCGGTCCTTGAGGGGGATCGACTCCCAGTCCCCGAGCGTGCCCATCTTGTTGCGCCAGTTGAAGACGCCCGTCAGGCCGAGTGCAGCGCACTCCTTGGAGACCAGGGCATCGACCTTCTTCATGCCCTCGGTCACCCACAGCGCGGCGTCCGGGTTCGCGAGCTTGGACCGGGTGTACGCGGGGACATCGAGCACGAGCGGGGCGCCCGCGGGCGTCTCGTACTTGCGGTCCTTGGGGGTGCCGTCGGGGCGGATCTCCCGGTGGGGGACCGCGGGCTTCAACTGGTGCCCGGCGATCTCCCCGTGTGCGTTGTGCAGGGGGATGAGCAGCGCCGGGTAGACGTCCTCCCGGTTGCGCAGGCGCGGGCCGAACCCGAACTCTTCCAGCTCGTGAAGCTCGGCGGCGGTACCTGTGAGGGTGCGGTAGCCGCGCGCCTCGATGACCTCGGGGGAGATCCCCGACTCTTCTTGCAGCTCACGCAGGTGAGCATCGTTCAGGACAGCATCCGTCATGGGTGTTAGCCTTCCAGTGCAGTGGTGAGTCCCTGCGCGAGAGCCCCGCCGAGCTGAGACCGGCGGGGCTCTCGTCATGTCCAGGAGAGTACGCCGAACCGTACCTCATCGGAAGCCGTCTTATCCGTCTAGCGCGACGCGGGCTGTTGATCATGGCCCGGAATCGGCTTCTGACCTGCACTTAGACGGATAAGACAGGTGTTCAGTTAACGGAGGAATCACTAGGCCTCACGTAGGTAATACGGAACACCTGTCTTATCCGACTAGGGCCGCTTGTCGATCTTGTTGTGGAGGCTCTTGCGCACCGCTTCCAGCTCATCGCGGTCGAACCACACCCGGCCGTTCATGGGGTCGCGGTGCTGCGTGATCCGGCCCGCGATGGCCCACCTCTTGATGGTGCGGATCGTCACGCCTGTGATGGCGGCGGCGGTGCCTCGGTCCACTAGCTGCGACTTCTTGGGGGTATCCATGCTCACAGGGTATCCCGGGTGTCCACTGTTGACACTTCCGACCCGGGATGGCACGATCGAACCATGAAGCTGACCCCGAGAGAACACGACACCCTTCGCCTGATGGCCGCCGGGGCATCCCGCCCCTACGCCGGGCGCCTGATGAACAGCAGCGCGAGCAGCGTTCAGCGCACGCTGTCCGACCTGTACCGCCGGACCAACACCCAGACCACCGTCGAGCTGATCTCCTTCCTGATCACGGTCGGAGTCCTGAAGCTGGACCTGCGCGACGACTTCCCGGACTGCGTTGTCGAGGGGGCCACCGACGGAACCTTTGACCCGTACTTCGGGCTGGCAGAGAACCGGACGCCGTGAATGAGGACCAAGGAGCAGCGCAAGGCGTGGAGCGACGCCCGCCGGGCCCGCGCCGAGAAGGACCCCGCCATGCGCGACCGCGCGGGACACGGGCGCCTGTACACGTACCGGGACCTCGGGTGCCGATGCGAGGAATGCAAGGCGGTGTCGGCCGACTCGGCGCGCAGTTCGTACTGGCATCGCCGGGGCCGCGTATGCGACTCACCCTCGTGCGTCCGCTGTGTGCTGGGTGGCGCCCCATCCTCGACCGAGTCATGAAGGAGTGGCAGTGAGGTTCAACAAGTACGAGAAGCGCCTGATCTGGATCGTCGGGATCTTCCTGGCCGTGGTGTGGATTGCGAGCCAGCGATGACCGAGTGGGTCGAGAGCAAGGCATACCAGGGTGACCGGGATCCGAAGGTGAGGTTGATCGTGCACGGCACGGCGGAGAATGGAGATGCGGTGTACATGCAAGTCACCACATCTGTGGTGACGTACGACGTGATCGGCTCCATCCTGCGAGACGACCTGGCCGCGCAATTCGCTCGGGCGCACCCCACCGTCACGGACGTTCGGCACGAAGTTGCGGTCTGGAGGGACTGGCGATGACTGAACTCAAGCTCCGGCCGTACCAACAGGACGCGATCGACGCGGTGTTCGGGGCGTGGTCCGACGGCATGACACGCCCGGCCATCGTGCTGCCGACCGGGGCCGGGAAGACGGTCGTCTTCTCGCAGCTGGTCAAGGAGTTCTTTCTCCGGCAGAGCAAGCGTGAGACTGCGGTCGGGGATATGGATGGGGCGTCCCGCGTCATCATCCTGGTGCACCGTGATGAGCTCGCGGACCAGGCCATCGCCAAGCTGCGGTCCATCGCACCGGACCTGAATGTGGGCAAGGTCAAGGCGGACGACAACGAGGTAGTCGCGGACGTCATGGTGTGCTCAGTGCAGACGATGGCGGTCTCCCGGCGTCGGGAACTGGTCCAACTGTCCCAACGTGTGTGGGGCGACATCGGTCTCATCATCACGGATGAGTGCCACCACGGCTCGGCTGCGTCGTACCAGAAGGTGTACGCGGCGTTCCCCGACGCGCTTCAGCTCGGGGTCACGGCGACGATGGCCCGCGGCGACGGGAACGGGCTCGGCGACACGTGGGAGGAGGTGGTGTTCAGCCGCTCTCTCCTATGGATGATCAGTAAGGGCTACCTCTCCGACGTCAAGGCGGTGCGCGTAGACATCGACGGGCTTGACATGGGCGCGGTCCGGGCCAGCCGGGGCGACTACCAGGCCGGCGCGCTGGGTGAGGCGATGGATGCGGCGGGAGCGGACAAGGTGATTGCCCGCGCGTACAAGGAGCACGCGGCCGACCGGCAGGGCGTGGTCTTCACCCCGACAGTCGAGACCGCTCACAGCACAGCGGTCGCTCTGGGTGACGCGGGTATCACGTCAACCGTGATCTCCGGCGAGACCCCGTCGGCCGACCGGCGGCTGATGTTCGACGACTTCCGCACCGGGCGCACGCAGGTGCTGGTGAACTGCATGGTGCTGACGGAGGGGTTCGACGCGCCGTGGGCATCGTGCGCGGTGATCGCCCGGCCGACGCAGTCGAACCCGCTCTACATCCAAATGGTGGGCCGGGTGCTGCGGCCCTACCCCGGCAAGACCGAAGCGCTGGTCCTCGACATGGTCGGCGCGTCCTCGAACAAGCTCCGGACCCTGGTCGACCTTGAGCCCGGCTCCGTGCTCTCCGTGAAGGATGGTGAGCTGCTGGCCGACGCGGTCGTACGAGAGGCTGAGGAAGCCAACCAGGTGCCCGCTCAGGGCTCCGTGGCGTTCGCCCTGAAGCACAGGGAGCTGGACCTGTTCGCGGCCTCTGAGAAGGCATGGAGCCGCACGCTCAAGGGCGTGCTGTTCATCGGCTGCGGAGACACGACCGTGTTCCTGTGGCGGGACGACGCGGCGTGGGCGGTCTGCACCATCACCAAGGGCGACGGGCCGAAGTACACGCAGTACCGGGGCATGGATCTGTCAGGCGCCATGGCGTGGGGTGAGGCGGTGGCCGAGGACTACGAGACGTTCGGCGTCAGCCGGGGTGCGGCGTGGCGGAAGAAGAAGCCGTCCGAGAAGGTGGTGGCCCTGGCCGACCGGCTCGGCGTCGCCCATGAGGGCAAGCGGGCCGGGGAAGTGTCCGAGGCGATCGATATCGTGTTCAAGTCGCGGATGCTCGACCCACATGTCCCCGGATAGGGCTTGACTCGATCGCACCATAGGGTGTCTACTAGAGACATCGAAAGGGGAACACGGAAATGAAGTTCCTGCACCTGATCGGTTTCTGTTTCTGCGGGCGAATCCGCCCCTGCTCACTCCACGGAGGCAAGTGAAATGGCTGACAAGGTCTACACCCCCGCAATCGTCGTCACCGACGCAGGTACCGCCAACGGCGAGTCCCGCGTCACCGACACCCAGTCCGGCAACTCGGTAGTCGTCCCCACCACGGTGGCCGGCATCTCGCAGGGCATTAAGGACGTCAACAAGTGATGGGGTGGGGAGTGGTCGCCATCATCGCGATCTTCCTGGTCCTGGTGTCGACGTACAAGAGCAAGTAGAAAGCGAGACGGGCCCCGGTGAAGGGGGCCCGTCTCCTCATCGTAAGGGGAGATCATGGCTTGTGGAACATGCAGGGAGCCGGGGCACACCAAGCGGACGTGCCCGCAGGAGACCGAATCCGCACCGATCTACACCGGGGACACGCCGGGTCCATGGTTCAACGCAGCGTTCCCCGGCATCTGTGAGAGGGGTGGAGAGGGGTTCGACCCGGGCGAGGATGTCCGCGCAGATGGGAAGGGCGGGTATGAGTGCCGCGACTGCGTGACAGACGCTGAGGCTGATGCGCCTGAGCAGTCCGTACCGGTCATGACCCACGACTGTGACGCGTCCGGTCACCTGCGGTGCAGCAGTTATGCTCCCCCGTCCGCGTGGGAGAAGCCGACAGCGGCGAACGTGAAGCTTCCCGAGCCGACGGCCGCAGTGACGGCCGACGTGTTCGCCGACTTCTTCAAGGCCCCGGTGTCGGACAAGCCGGCAACCCTGCGCACGGACCGCAATGGGCACCGCCTGAAGGATCCCGTCCTCGGGGACTTCCGTCGGTACAAGAACGGCAACGTCAAGTCGGTCCGCCGGGTGACCACCTTCAACAAGGCGGTCGAGGACACGTCGGGCCTGACCGACTGGCAGAAGGTCAACGTCCTGGTCGGCGCAGCTGCCCGGCCTGAGGTCGCGGCCGACGCTCACGGCAAGACGTGGGACACGCACAAGGACGAGTTGAAGGGTCTCGTCAAGATCCTGGAGGAGGCTGCCGGCTCCAAGAAGGCTGCCGACACGGGCACCCTGATCCACAAGCTGTGCGAGCGCTGGGACAAGGGGGAAGTCACCCTCGACCAGGTGCCCCCGGCGTTCCGCCCGTTCGTGGTCCTGTACCAGGACGCCCTGAAGGCTGCCGGGCTGCGGGCCGTGACGGGCATGCAGGAGCTGACGACGTTCATCGAGGAATGGGGCGGCGTCTCCGGCTCGTTCGACAACGTGTACGAGCACGTTGCGACCGGCGCCTACTACATCGGCGACATCAAGACCGGCAAGTCGATGGACTACGGGTGGGATCCGATCGAGTGCCAGGAGGCGATCTACGCCCACGGGTACAACCGCTTCGGTACCTACAACTGGGACGTCGGGGAGTGGGAGCCCCCGAAGCTGCGCGTGTCGCAGGAGTGGGGCATCGTGATCCACCTGCCCACCAAGGGTGACCACGTCGGGACGTGCCGGGCGCTGGCCGCCGACCTTGAGCGGGGATGGGACTACGCGGCCGAATGCGGGTCTGTCCTTGCCCGCCGGTCCCTGCGCCCCAAACCCATCCCATTCTCCTCCCTGGCGCCCGCACAGGCGCCTGCCGAGGCGGAACTGTGGGACTGGTCGGTGAAGTTCTCCGGCGTCGCCACGATCGCCGAGGCTGGCACCCTGTGGCAGGAAGCGAAGGATGCCGGGGTCGACCCGATGGAGCTGAACCGGTTGGTGCAGCTCGCACAGTCGGCACTCCGCAGCGCCGGCGTAACCGGGTAGTTGTCTACTGTTGACACGGCTCGGCTGACGGCATAGAGTAGGGATTGTTCAACGGAGGAGCGGTTCCCATCCATCGCTCGGGTAGCTTCCGCTCCTCCCCCAAGATGTCCCGGCCGTGTAGCTCTCGGTCGGGGGTTCCGCAGTAGCTCAATGGTAGAGCGCCAGCCGGTAAGGGTGAGTGGGGCGAAAGCCTCCGAGGCTGAGGGTTCGAATCCCTCTTGCGGAGCAAGGGCCACGATGTAATCCAGCACCATCACGGGTTGCACACGTCCCTTTGTGGCGACTGCTTCAGTCGTGGCGCGTGTTGGCGGAGTGGCTTAACGCAATCAGGGAAACCTGATGGGAATGTGAACGGGATTGGTCCAGGTACCGGGCCCCTGACACTGCACCCCGTGGGTTCGAATCCCACACACGCACAGATCTGCGACCCACCGTGAAGGGCAAACGGCTTCTGGCCAACACCCTGGATCGGGCGAGAGATCTGGTGAGGCTAGGCTCAACTGGTTGGAAGAGCCCTTGCAGGGAAGTCCATCCCGAACCCAAACCAAACGGACACGGTACGGTCGGTAAGCAGAGTCTGGGCCGATCAAATCCGGGGGACCGGCCGGGCGCAGAACCACCCAACCGGCCGGGCCCCACCACCCAAGGTATTCACCGAGCAAAGGAATCAAGGATGAGTCAGGACCCGTTCTCGCAGTTCCTCTCCGGCGGTCTCGTGTCGGCCAAGTTCCCCACCGTGGGCTACGTGGTCGAGGGCACCGTCACCGCAGCCGCCATGAAGCAGCAGTCCGAGTACGAGGGGGGCGCCCCCAAGTTCTGGTCCGACGGCTCCC